>Ga0209489_107088_pt1 | contig 17169 bp, 13 predicted proteins | sample SiratrowhiteBW_FD_187527 | JGI IMG/M metagenome (GOLD analysis project Ga0209489, IMG submission 187527) | Root nodule microbial communities of legume samples collected from California, USA - Siratro white BW (SPAdes) (version 2) | ecosystem: Host-associated > Plants > Roots > Nodule | place... | reverse complement strand
TCGTTCATGAGAAGAAGTGGAAGTTTCTACCAATATTCCTCTTCAGAATATTTTATTCAAATATTCTATTATATCATACTTAACGTGTTATTTTTATCATTTAATAATAAACTTTAAAACGGGATTAATGATATTTTTAATAATATTAGTAATAACAATAACAATGTTAATAATAATATTATTATTATGACTACATTAATGATAATAGTAGCATTAATATTAATATTAGTAATAATGATATTAGTATTAATAATAATAATAGTATTAATATTAATAATAATAATAATAAAAGAAGAGTTATAATAATATTAGTATTACATATAGATTTGAAATTCATTTATAAATTTCAGACATAAAAATTATGTAAATTTGTGTATAAAATTTCATATATAATATTGATTTTAAATATCAATAACGTAAAGATTAGTGTGAAATGTTACTTTCACATATGAATGTAAATACTTATATAATACTAATTTTATATATGAATTAGGATTTATATATAAAAATCTATATGTAATGCTCACGTAAAAATTTTCATCCTAAATCATATTTTTTAAAATATACGTATTTGTTTAGTAGGAATTTAAATTATTGAGAAGTATTATTTTCAATTTCAGTTTCTTTAATATCAATTATAATATTACTCTTAGTAATAATTTGGAGAGTCGATTCTGTACTGGACTTTTTTTTTTTACTTTTATAATAAATAAAATATAAACATATTTATTAAAAATTAAAATCTATTTTTTATAAGAAAAAAATTATTCAAATGCTGATGGCTTGATTTACGGCTTGGGTGAGTATAGTTTAATCCTATATTAAAACTTTTGCTGACGGAGGTTTCAGGCAAGCGTGTCACGTATAAATGTGTGAACGCGGTACAAGTGAGAGATCATGAGTAATGTACTTGGGTTTGAGAATGCTTCCGCTCGAGGAAGAGTGTATCAATGTGAAGATATGCTCTTACTTGAGGAGAAATTATTAAGTATTCAAGTATGAGTCTAAGTCTCACACTAGATAAATAATATATAAGAAAGAAGACCTATGAGAAAGTTAAATAATGTATAAGAAAGAGGACCCACAAACCAAATATCTTAAGGTTTAAGGTTTTAGGTTGGAGGTGGTGTCATTCATTATACGTGGTGTTACTTAATAATTTGTCTTATTTTTATTATTTAATAATATATTTTAAAATGTTAACTATTTTTAGATGCTAAAAGGCTTAAATATTTTTTTAGTTATCAAAACTGTTAATCAGTCTTTTGAAGATTTTAAATTATTTTTAAAAGTTCTAAAAGTTTTATTTTATCGTAAAAGTTTTTGAAAGTTTTTTTAATTTTTTTTTAATTTTGAAACGTTAAGTTTTATATTTATAAAAGAACAACTGAAGGAAGAAAATATATCAGAAAACTTATATGGTTATTGTTCAGACCTGTAAGTTCAAACAGTGTAGAGAAACATATAACACAATTACGTAAACTTCTATGACAATTATTACACGGTTTTGAAGTTATTAATATCTTTTTGGTTTAACATAGAACACAATCAAGAAACAATTCTCTTTTGTACTAAAATCTAATTCATAAGACAGAAGAGCAAGGAAACAACAGAAGGAAAATAAAAGGTAGCAGAATAATTATACTTTTGCATACCTTTATCCCTAACCAGTACAAAAATATCATTTATTTGAGATCTAAGTTTTATGTCAAATTTCATATCATTTATCAAATAATTTCATATCTGTGGGGGGTACAACTTGCCGCCACACTTGCATCTCCAAACCGCCGGATTGTCGTCGTCGGGTCGGCGAGAGACTGAATCGGTTTGCTTGGCGGCAGAAGGTGGTGGCAAAGTTACCAGAACTCTAACGCAGGGAGTGCAACCCTGACACTTGGAATCACAGCTTGGTGGCACTGACGTAACTCCAAAATCACTCTTAGCTCCATCAGTGCTGTTGAAGATCAGTGTGCAAAATAAGAACAAAACCAACACATTGCTTTGCTTCACCATGCTAACCATCTTTCCTTTCTCTCTATCACAAATTCCTTCAAACAATTCAAATGTTGTGTTCTATTCACTCTCAATGCATGAATTTATATGAATATGAGTGAAACTCTTAAAAGTAAAAAAATAATATAAAATAATAAAAACTAACATTAAAGGAATATTATTAAATAATTATTAATATGGTTAATATGATTTATAAATATTAAATGCACCATATTTTACTAATAACTTCTACTAATAAAAGTAGCATTTAATATTTTGTTTTGATCCAGAATTTTGTATGAACGTGTACATTTTCTATTTAATCTACTTTATTATTTTATTAAAATTATTATTATTATTAACAATATTAATATTATTAAATTTAGTAAAACTGATATTATTATAATTATTATTAACTTATATAATTAATAATATTATTAATATTATTTTTAATATTATTTTTATTAGTTTGATTATTATTATTATTATTATTATTACTAAGTTAATCTAAGAGTGACAGAACTGAAGTTTTTGTTATTATTAGAAGTAACCGGTCTCTTAGAAAAACATAATATTTTTTAATGAAATATTTATTTTTGTCTAAGTGGAATTACAATTGTTTTATAGTTAAATTTTTAATGTCAATTTTATGAATAAAAAATAAATAATAAAATTAATATTTGAAGATACGAAAGAGGTAAAGTTAATATTAAATAAATTATTAAGTTAATTATAAGTATTTTGAAAATACAATGAATCATGTTGAAAAAAAAATATTCATAACATGTGAAGTCATAAATAACGAATACGGCATGTTAAATGTAGGAAGTTATACGAAAGACTTCGAAAATATATCATTGATTTAATAATTTATTTTAAATATATAAATATATATTGAATTTATTTATATATTAACATTTAATATTTATTTAACCAAAATTATGTCACTCTAGTTTAAAATATATATATATATATATATATATATATATATATATATATATATATATATATATATATATTATAGTCTTCGCAACTAATTTAAAAGTTTGAGTATTACTTATATCAATTAAAAAAAGGCATAACTGTATTATGAAAATCCTATTCTACAAGTTCTATTTTGGAAAGCTATGGTAGATTATTTTTTCTAAAATATATTATGGAATTCTCAATCCTAAAACATATTCCAATCCTAAAATGTATTCCAGAATAGTAGACAAATCAATACATGTTATAGTAAAAAGCATTTTAATAATAAATAGTATAATGAAAGAAATGGTTGGAAATTTCATATCAATTATAAATAAGATTTTTCAATAGTTTATATATGGATGTAAATCTCACTTTATCAATTATAGATAAGATCATTCAATAGTTTATATATGGATGCAAATCTCACTTTATCAATTATAGATAAGATTTTTCAAAAGTTTATATATGGATGAAAATCTCACTTTATAAGCCAGTTGCATAAGGTTGAATTAGGCTTAAAGTCCACTTCTGATATGGTCTTAGAGTCTCTCTTAGCAAAGTGAGGGTTGATAAAGGAAATAGTTGAAAAAAATTAGAACAAATATTCTTGAAATATGAATTACTTATCAGAATGATTAATATGTGAAAATTGATAATAGAGTACTTGTTATAATGTGTTAAATGATACACAACGATAAAAATTTATATTTTTATTGTAATTAATGAGTTTAATAAGGCTTTTTAATGAAAAAATTATTTTTGTCTAAGTGGAATTACAGTTGTTTTATAGTTAAATTTTGAATGTGAATCTTATGGATAAGAAAAACAAATAATAAAATTAATATTTGAAGATATGAAAGAGATAGTTAACATTAAATAAATGATGAAGTTAATAATATGTATTTGAAAATATAATATATCATGTTTAGAAAAAAAAAATATTCACAACATGCCAACTCATAAAACGAATAATGCATATAAAATATTGGTAACTGTAGGAAGTTATATATTTCATATGAAGCACTAATTTAATACATTTTAAATAAATGAAAGATTAAAATAAATATATTAAGATATAGGAATGGATATTTACTCAGCAGCTCACAAACTTCAAATCCATTCTACCGGCCTGAAATTCAAAAAGGAGTTCAAAGCCAGGGAACTTTTCAATTTCTGAATCAGAGAATTCTTCAGCAGATTCTTCAGAAAATGTTATTTTATTGTAGTTGAGTTTGAGTTGTAGTTCATTCAATTATAAGCTTAATTGAAGTGTTATTAAGTGAATAAGAATTTGTGATATTTAATTAACTTTATAATTATTAGAGTTTACATCACCTAGTAAGCTAGAGCAAGAGGAAGAATTGTTATTTTGTCCGCCAGTTTTAGTCTTGTTTTCTATTTTCTAATGTTGTATGTATTTAGGGAGCTACGATTTACTCTGGTTGAGTATCCCTTTTCTTTCTGAGGGCTGAGATTTCAGGGTTGACTTTTGTCTTTGTGTAAGTAGATTCTGAGTTTTTTTCAAGTTTTTTTTTTATTTGTATTAGGGTTAGGGTGTTCCCAATAATTTTATTTTTTTCTGTTAAAAGAGAAAAGAAATTGGCAACGGAGTGAGTCTCTTGGAAGCACTGGAAAGCCACGGCATGAAGATAATAGGAATACTGATTCGTTCATGAGAAGAAGTGGAAGTTTCTACCAATATTCCTCTTCAGAATATTTTATTCAAATATTCTATTATATCATACTTAACGTGTTATTTTTATCATTTAATAATGAACTTTAAAACGGGATTAATAATATTTTTAATAATTTAGTAATAACAATAATAATGTTAATAATAATATTATTATTATTATGACTACATTAATGATAATAGTAGCATTAATATTAATATTAGTAATAATAATATTAGTAATAATAATAGTATTAATATTAATAATAATAATAATAATAAAAGAAGAATTATAATAATGTTTCTTCTGCATATAGATTTGAAATTCATTTATAAATTTCAGACATAAAAATTATGTAAATTTGTGTATAAAATTTCATATATAATATTGATTTTAAATATCAATAACGTAAAGATTAGTGTGAAATGTTTTTCACATGAATGTAAATACTTATATAATACTAATTTTATATATGAATTAGGATTTATATATAAAAATCTATATGTAATGCTCACGTAAAAATTTTCATCCTAAGTCATTTTTTTTAAATATACGTATTTGTTTAGTAGGAATTTAAATAATTGAGAAGTATTATCTTCAATTTCAGTTTCTTTAATTTCAATTATAATATTACTCTTACTAATAATTTGGAGAGTCGATTCTGCTGTACTTTTTTTACTTTCATAATAAATAAAATATAAACATATTTATTAAAAATTAAAATCAATTTTTTTATAAGAAAAAAATTATTCAAATGCTCACATATTCTGTTATTCAAATATTTATATACTTTAAATATTTTTAAATGTTAAAAGTTTTAAATATTTTTTAGTTATCAAAACTGTTAATCAGTCTTTTGAAGATTTTAAATTATTTTTTAAAAGTTCTAAACGTTTTATTTTAACGTAAAGTTTTTGAAAGTTTTTAAAATCCTTTTTTTTTTTAATTTTGAAACGTTAAGTTTTATATTTATAAAAGAACAACTGAAGAAAGAAAATATATCAGAAAACTTATATGATTATTGTTCAGACCTGTAAGTTCAAACAGTGTAGAGAAACATATAACACAATTACGTAAACTTATATGACAATTATTACACGTTTTAGAAGTTATTAATATCTTTTTGGTTTAACATAGAACACAATGAAGAAACAATTCTCTTTTGTACTAAAAACTAATTCATAAGACAGAAGAGGAAGCAAACAGCAGAAGGAAAATAAAAGGTAGCAGAATGATTATACTTCTGCATACCTTTATCCGTAACCAGTACAAAAATATCATTTATTTGAGATCTAAGTTTTATGTCAAATCTCATATCATTTATCAAATAATTTCATATCTGTGGGGGGTACAACTTGCCGCCACACTTGCATCTCCAAACCGCCGGATTATCGTCGACTGGTCGGCGGGAGACTGAATCGGTTTGCTTGGCGGCAGAGGCGGCAGAAGATGGTGGCAAAGTTACCAGAACTCTAACGCAGGGAGTGCAACCCTGACACTTGTTAACACAGCTTGGTGGCACTGACGTAACTCCAAAATCACTCTTAGCTCCATCACTGCTGTTGAAGATCAGTGTGCAAAACAAGAACAAGACCAACACATTGCTTTGCTTCACCATGCTAACCATCTTTCCTTTCTCTCTGTCACAAATTCCTTCAAACAATTCAAATGTTGTGTTCTATTCACTCTCATAGCATCAATTTATATCAAGAACATCTCAACTGTAAAACTTCTAAAGAAAATAATATAAAAAGGAATAACATTAAAGGAATATTATTAATTTATATGATCCATGTGTACATTTTCTATTTAATATTTTCTGCTTTGACTCAGAATTTTGTATGAATGTGTGCATTAATATTACTTGTTTTGACTCAGAATTTTGTATGAATTTGTACTTTTCCTATTTAATCTACTTTATTATTTATTGATAAAAAGACTATATATTATATTTTGAATAATTTTATCTTTTTTCTATATGAAAATTTATTGTAACTATTTGATACAGAGAATTTGATACATATATTTATATTAGCATTAATATTATTTTTAACATTATTAGTAATAATAGTAGCATTATTATTAATTATATTAACAATATTAATATTATAAATAATAATATTATTAAAAATAGTAAAAATGATATTCTTATAATTTTATTAACTTCTATAATTAGTAATATTATTAATATTATTTTTATTAGTTTGATTATTATTATTATTACAGCTAATATTATTACTATTATTATTAATAATATCAATAATAACATAATTATTATTGATATTATAAATAATATTAATATTTTAATATTTAATATTAATTTTTTTCATAAAAGTAATATTAATATTATACCATTAATATTATTAATATTGCTTTAGATATTATACTTATTAATATCATCATTATTATTTTAGTATTATTAATAATATTATTATTATTATTATCAATATTATTATTAATATTATCATTAATATTATTAATATTATTTTTATGATATTAATATTATTATTATATTTAATATTATTCTTATTAATGTTATTTTTATTATTATTATTATTATTATTGTTCATAATATATTAGAAATAGAAAATAAGTGGCTATGTCATTTATAAAAAATTAAAATATATTACTTAATTGTAATAATACACGTAAAATTAATGTAATTATTTTAATTAATATTTTGTGTTTTTTGGTTATAAATTAAATATAGCTAATATTAAGTTCTAAAAAAATTACCACAAAAGTTAAAAATTTAAAAAGTCATTCTTTATAATATGAAAAGAAAATTATGTATATAAACTTAAATATACCTAAGTCAATTATTTTTATATTAGTTTTAAATTGGGTAAGAATAAGAAAAAACGAGAAGAGTAATGTTATTTTTATAATTTAAATAATTTTAAGTATTATATAATCATTAGTTTTTATAATTAAAAAATATTTATTATTTTAATCTTTAAAGATAAAACTGCTGCTTACTATACATAAAAAATATTTAATAATAATTTGATATTGTATATAAAAATTAATATTTAGGAGAAAAATTATTACTTCTAAGTAAAATATAATTGGTTTTAATAGAAACAAACTGTTAGTATATACAAAATGTTACTTTTAAATTATACAAGAATAGAAGAATAAAAGAGTAATGAAAAATAAGAATAATATTAAAAGCAATAAAATTTATATTTAAAATATATTAAAATTTTGATTATATAAAATAATGACATAAAAGTAAATATAATTATATAAATTTAGTTATATTATAGTCAAAATTAACTAATTGAAACGTAAATATATATATATATATATATATATGTGTGTGTTTCGAGAAAAGTTAATTCTTTCACAGCAGTTTCGAGAAAAAAAAGAAAACGTATATTAATTTGTAGGGTTGGTGGTAGAGGGTATTTAACATGGGAATTGAATAGAAACTTAGCATGCAATTGAGCTCTAACTTCTAACTCATCTCCTGAAGATTAACACAATTGGAATAATATAAATGTTATCAATATTAATAATTATTAATATTATTAATAATAATATTAATATTTTTTAATATTATTGTTAATACAATTTATCATTAAGATTATTACTACTAATCTTAAAATTAATGCTAATATTAATATTAATATATTATTATTAAGAATAATAATAATAATAATAATAATAAATATATGAAATCTTACCTAAAAAAATTTATATGTTAAATTCGTATATAATAATTATTTATATTCTGATTATTTAAGAATTTTTATCCCTTTATAATTGATAAATAATTTTAAATTATATATAGAAATGAAAGACATTTGTTTATCAACAGTATTAAGTCTTGATGGCATTGCTGTAACAACCAAATACTGATAATAATACTGAAGTATATGTGATCAATCAAGTGAAGTCTATAACTTTTTCACGTCTTACTTTTGTTAATTTTGTTAAAAGATTGCTTTTAACAAGAACAATAATAACACATTGCTTTGCTTCACCATGCTAACCATCTTTCCTTCCTCACTATCACAAATTCCTTCAAACAATTCAAATGTCGTGTTCTGATCACTCTCAGTGCATCAATTTATATTAACAAGAAAAACTCAACAAATCATAAAGAAATGATATAAAATCTTAAAAATTAAATAACATTATTGGAATATATTATTAAATCAATCATTTTTATTTTTACTTACGATCTAATAACATAATCACTCTCAGTGCATCAGTTTATATCAAAATCATATAAATAATATTAAAAAACATTAAAGCAATATTATTAACTTGTATCAATGTGTATATTTTCTATTTAATATTAAAAAACGTTAGTTTAATAATAAGAGAGTACCCTTAGTAGAAGCAGTGTATATATATATATATATATATATATATATATATATATATATATATATATATATATATATATATATATATATATATATAAATGCACACATTCATACAAAATCCTGTGAAACAGAATAATAATCATACTTTGTTTGTTTAGGTTGAATAAATATATGTATCAAATTACGTGTATGAAATAATCACAACAATTTTTCATATAGAAAAAAGATAAAATTATTCAAAATATAACATTTTTTTTGTCAATAAAGAATAAAGTAAATTAAATAGAAAATGTACACATTCATACAAAATTCTGAGTCAAAACAAATAATATTATGTTGAAGAGTTTTACAGTTGAGATGTTGTTCATATAAACTGATGCTATGAGAGTGAATACAACACTGCAAATAATATTATAAGTATTGTTAAGAAGGCATTAACAGACCTAAATGTATAACAATATTAATGAAAAGAAAAGTTTATAATACTTTTATTAATATTAATATAAATATTAATAATAATAGTGAGTAATGAAAAGAAAAACACAAATTCAATTTGTGACATAAATATGATTATAATTTTAGACCGTAGTCAGAATAAAGTTGTATTATTAAAAAATATTGATTTAATAGATAATGAAGAAAATAATATTATTGATAAAGATGATAATGATAAAAATTGATTATTGTTTTATATTATTTTGCAAAACAAACTTTATTATTAATTACATTTATTTTTTTCCAAAGATGTAGATTGAAATGAATAGTATCTATTCTTTTTACTTCAATACATATATATCTATATAACTATTATTTACTTTTATATTTATATATATAGAATAATTTAGATAATTTAAATTTTATATGTTAAGTTCAAATAATAAATTTAATTTTGAAGTGAATATATTATTTACTGATATCATAATAAAAAGTATAAATAAATAAATAAATAAAATTATCAAAACAAATGTTATAATGGTAAAATGGCACAATGAAACTACAGTTGTTGTTTTTTTAAACAAAAAGATTATGGGTTCAAGTTTAAAGTAAGACAAATTTAATACTTTTTTAAAGAACTGTTAGCAATATATTAATAATTAAAAATATTATTATATAATATTTTATGTTATATGATCATTATTAATTTATGCACATTAAATAAACTTTTTTTAATTATATTCTTATTAAAAAAATAATTTTATCATATGTATTTTATATTAATAAATAATTATTTGTAACTTGTATATTTGTATTTTTAATGAATTTTTTGTGACAAATTAAAAAAATAGTTACAACTAATATATAAAATAATAATAAAATTAATATCTTGCATTATTACAAAAATAATAGTGACTACTAAAAAGAAAACCATAAATTCAAATGAATTTGTGAGATAAATATTATTGTAATTTTAGAGTGTAGTGAGAATAAAGTTGTGTCATTAAAGTAAAATAAATTTAATATTTCTTAATAGTTACTAGTAATATAATAATAATAATAATTAATATTATAATTTATAAACACTTAAAAAAATTATTAATTATATTAATGTCAAAAGAAAAATAATTTTATTATATAATATTGTATATTAATGAATAATTATTTATGACATCTATATTTATTATTTTTAACGAATTGTTTGTAATTATTTAAAAAGTGTCTAGTATATATTAATAGTGATAAGTTTTATATTTATTACTATTAATTATATTATCATCACAAAATGAAAAAAATCATGTTAATTTGTGAAAAAAAGTCATAAATTTAAATTTGAAATAATATAATTTTAATATTTTTCCCTAAAAATATATGTATTTAAGTATATAAATTTATAATACTGTTATTGTTGAAAAAATTTTGACACACTAATTAATAATTAATAATGTCATTAATAACAAATAATTAAATATCTATAAATATTTAATAATTTTATATTAATTATATTATTATTATAAAAAAACTATTTTTATTATATACTTTTTTAGTAATTATTTATGATGTGTAACGTTTTAATATAAATATTGTGACATTTTTTTTTAATTTTATCACTATTATAAATAATATTGTGACATTTTATTTTTAAATTTGCACTGTTGTGATAATAATTGTGATAAATAAAAGTATGATAAAAAGTAATATATTAATAGTGACAAAATTTATATTTATCACTAAATTTTTATCACAGAAGCTAATATTTCTTGTAGTTACAATTAATATTCATAAAATGTAGACATTTTATACTGATTTCTTTCCTTTTAGACTGATTTCTTTCTATTTACAAGATTTTTAGGTTGATATTTAGTTTATATAAATTCATCCTATGAGAGTGAATACAACACGACCTTTATTTGGAGGAACTATTTCTTGTTCACAGAGAGAAAAGGAAACATGACTACCATATTGAAGCAAAGTCATCTTTCTCGCAATGTCTTCTTCTTGTTCTTATTCTGTGCACTGATCTTCAACAATAGTGCTGCTTATACCAAAGGTATGAAGTTGTTTCACACATATAGTCTTTCTTATTAATTAACGTGACATTTTGGTTATAAAATGATTAACCTTTATAATTGTGTTTAACCTTATCATAATCTGATAAAGTAGATAGTGAAGTTGGAGAAAGTTTGGTGTCATCAAGGAGTGAAGCTAAGAGAATTCTTGAGGATTCGGCACCACCAGACTGCACTGCCCAGTGTGGGAAGTGCACCCCTTGCGGACCAATTACAATACGTAAACCACCGTCTGCTTCCAAGAAGATGGATGCGCCTCCATACTATCCTCCCAAGAAGATGGAAGCCCCTACATATTATCCTAAGGTCTGGAGATGCACGTGTGGTGGCAAGTTGTACGTTCCACACCCTCCACAGATTTAGTTCCTCACAGAAACTTGATTTGCTTTGAAATAAATGATATTCTTCACACAGGTTATGGATAACCGTGTGTAAGACTATAGTTATTTTGTCCCAAACTATCTCAACAACGCTCTATCTCTTTCTATTGTCAATCTGATTCAAATTTGAGATGATAAGGTTTTTCAACTTTACTATTTCACTGCCTCATTTCAGCTACAAATCAAGCATACTCTATTAAACAGGTCACTTGTTTACCTAATTGCGTGGTTAGCTTTGAATGTTAAATCTGATTGGATTTATGCACTAGGCTCTTGCACTCTACAACTAGAACCAAGTGATCTATCGAATGTCATGCTAGGTATAGGCCATAGCTCCGAAAAGTCTTCAAATACTAACAAAACAGCAAGAACACTACAAAAATATCACCCTTACCTGACCTGAAATACATTAACTTATCAAGTTATCTGTTTAATACATTGTCCTGGTTAAGGCACCCGTCTCAGAATGTAAATGCATACATTCATACAAAATCCTGTGAAACAGAATAATAATCATACTTTGTTTGTTTAGGTCGAATAAATATATGTATCAAATTATGTGAATGAAATAATCACAACAATTTTTCATATAGAAAAAAAGATAAAATTATTCAAAATATAATATAATTTTTTTATCAATAAAGAATAAAGTAAATTAAATAGAAAATGTACACATTCATACAAAATTCTGAGTCAAAACAAATAATATTATGTTGAAGAGTTTTACAGTTGAGATGTTGTTCATATAAACTGATGCTATGAGAGTGAATACAACACTGCATTTGAATTGTTTGAAGGAATCTGTGATAGTGAGGAAGGAAAGATGGTCAGCATGGTGAAGCAAAGCTATCTTTTATGATTGTTGTTTTTCACTCTCATCTTCAAAAGTGTGGCCACAAGTTGTACAGTCCATAGATTTATTTGCTTTAACTATTCCCTTCTAAAGTGTATTATTAAATGATAAAGGTTACACAAATGATTAAAGTAAATAACAAAAGTAACTTTAAGCATGGTTAAACATGACAATAGAGTATATAAATATTTGAATAACAGAAATGTGAATATATGAATAATTTTCTTCCTATAAAAAAGAATAAAAATAGATTTTATTTTTTAACAAATATACTTATATTTTATAATCCACTCTTCAAATTATTTGTAAGAGTAATATTATTATTAATATTAAAATATCTAAAATTAAAGATAATAGTTTTCAACTATTCAATATTAATAATAAGATTATTATTAATTCAAATATTATGTTAATATGATTAATATTATCATTAATATTTTACTTAGAATTTATATTTTTTCTCCTGTATATTAATTTTTATATTACAATATCAAATTATTATTAAATATTTTTAATGTATAGTAAACAGAAGTTTTATTTTTAAAGATAAAAATAATAAATATTTTTTTAATTTTAAAATCTAATAATTATATAAATAATTAAAATTATTTAAAGTACAAAATTAACATTATTCTTCTCTTTTTCTTATTTCTACCCAATTCAAAACTAATATAAAAATAATTGAGTTAGGTATATTTTAAGTTGATATAAATAATTTTCTTTTTTTTATTAAAAATGAGTTTTTAAACTTTTTACTTTTGTGGTAATTTTTTTAGTACTTAATATTAGCTATATTTTTAATATATAACCAAAAAACATGAAATATTAATTAAAATAATTACATTAATTTTAAGTGTATTATTTCAATCAAGTAATATATTTTAATTTTTTATACATGAGATAACCACTTATTTTCGATGAGCAATAATTTTTGGATTATTTTTAATAAAAGAAGAAGATAGACGTTTAATTTTATGATATGCTTTTGACACGTGTTAATGCTATATATATATATAAAGCTACCATATTTACTATATATATAATACAGAATTTGTAAAGAAAAATATGATAGCAACTTTTTTGGAAGTCACAATTTTTTATTAAATTTAGAGCATTTATAATATTTAGATAAAAAGATGCAAACTTATATTTTCTAAAATCTACTTTTGAAATATGAAAATATGACTATATTTAAATTATATCTAGTATTTTTTACTAAAATATCTCTATATATTAATAAAGTAGGTAAAAAGAGTTTATGATTATCTTTAAAATTATTTTTAAATTAATTAGGAATGGATAATATTTCTTTCGATAGTATAAATAGAGTTAGGACTTTATCATTTATAATAAGCAAATCTTATTATTAAGTCAATAAATGTTATTAACAACTTAATAACATTTTACAAATATTAAATGTACATATTATTTTACTAATAATTATCATACATGAATCATAAAGGTAAAGGTTAATAATCTTAGAGTCAAAATGTTAGTTTAATAACAAGAAAGATTATATGTGTGAAAGTACTTCCATGACCTTGATAGAAGCAGCACCACCGCTGAAGATGAGTGTGCAAAGAATGAAGAAGAAGACATTATACGCACAAAGATGAGTTTGCTTCAACATGGTAACCATGTTTCCTTACTCTCTGCGAAGATGAAGAAATTCCTTCAGACAATTCAAAGTTGTGTTGTATTCAGTTTTAGAACATAAATTTATATGAATAAAATCTCATCACTCATTATAAGAAATACAAATAGATTCTTTCTAGTATGAAATCTACAAACTAATAACTTCTCATCTGTCTCAAAAATATATAGCATATCGATCCTCACATAATTCTCCTTGGGAGGTCAAATCCCGTCTGCAATTCCTGATTATATTCCTGCATCCATGTCTCAATCTAGGCGGTGAGAACATTACAATCAATTAAAACAAATATTTCAAACATAGGATAGGACACAAGATCGAATCATTTAAATTAAGTTTTATTCTATATTTTAATCAATACCATCTCCTAAACTAAGCAAGGCTAAAGATCTTCGTATTATCTACGACCTTACTTCTAAAGACCACTTTATTTTTGTATACTCATGTCTCAGTCACAATAACCACCTATAAAATTTTTTAAGGTTGGTTACCTTTGGTGATTAACATCGATATTTGAAAATGAAGATAATAATGCAACTGACTCTCACAAGCATCCCACACTTCTTACACCACTACACATTTGATAAACAAATATGTTGTACGTTTTCCTCCACCCTCTTACACAACGATCATACATACATTTCCAACTAGACTCTTCTTCTAGAAAGGTTGATCATAGTAGACAATCTATCCAACAACGCTCTCGTCTCCAAATACAGATTAGTACTGATTTCTCTTATTCACATTACCTGTTTAAAACAATGTAACCATACTAAAGAGTACCCCTCTAACCAAACCCATCTGTCCTCGCAGCCGATGCTTCTTTATACTACTAAGATACTATTAATCAGCTACTTTTTCATATGCTTCTCACATTCAAATCTAGCTATTCTCCATCGTAGATTGCATCCATATGTGTACAAAGGGTTCTCTTCCTCTCCTTCCCCTAATTCTGCCAATATGTTTTCTCCATCCTTGTTTTAAATAACAAAATTCATAACTGTTAAATCCGTCTGTCCCATCAAGTTTATATAGCGGTTGTCAGTAAGTGTAGAATTTTAAATATTATATAAATATTTTTAAATAATTAATTATAACGAGAAAAAATTATTTTATTTTATATTTTTATAATAAATTTAAATTAGGCAGAATAAATTATAATTTTACTTTATAATTATATTTTTATATTAAAATTGAAATTGAAAGAAAAAGTTATAACAAATTATAAAATTGTTATTTGAATTCAAATATATATTTTTAGTTTGTTAAAAAATATCTAAATTACTAATAAATTTTTGATAAAAAAATTTATTTTTAATAAAATTGTATGTCACATTTTAAAGATTGCATATTTTAGAAAAGATAGTGGTTATTACAACAATAATTTTATGTATGTGACACATAACACAAACTTCATGACATGATTTAAAAATATAACACTAAAGAAAAATATTATGGATATATATAATTATCCTCATTTATTCAATAAAACAATTCTTTCAAATGTTAAATTTTTTTACTAATTTTGTTAACTAACTGGATTTGAAACAAATAATTATAATATATAGAATAACAAAATCATACTTGTTTTACTACTATAATGTAATTAGAAAATAAAGTCTTGAAACTAGATGTTTTGTTAATCTAGACATTACATTCAATTTGACTCAAATGATCATACTCGCATAAATATAGAGAAAGGAAATGAGAAAGTACATGTTGAAATAGAAATATACATCGATAATGATAATTTGAAGTGTTTGGCTTAAGTAAGAAAACAATTTTAAATGTAAAAATAGATGTTCAACAAAATTTTATTGTTGTACAATGGGAAAAGTATTGTAATTTATGTGTCCAAGTTTATGAAATGGAAAATGTTGAGCTCCAACTCACTTGTGCATTATATATGTAAGGTGTAACACTTTCATATATAAGGTAAATAATATATTTATCAAGAAGTAGACTTTAAGCCTAACTCAATTTAACAAAATCGACTTATAAGATGAGGTTTGTATCTCATTTATAAACTATTAAAAGGTCTTATATCTAGTCGATGTGGGATCTCCAACACACCCCCTCACGCCGAGAGTTCTCAACTCGAACATGAAACTTATACGTAAGAGTGGTTCGACAGCGGCCCGATAGCAGGTGACCCGACAAGCTCAACAACTTTGCTAAGATAAACTCTGATACCATATCAAGAAGTGAACTTTAAACCCAACTCAACTTTAAAATAATAAATTTATTTTCAATTATAGTCTAAGAAAGTCAAGATTAAATTATAAGTATAAATAAAAATATACTCATTAGCCTACATCTTTGATTCCCAACCCACCAACTTCATCAAGGGAACAGACTTTGGCCCAAGCCACCCAAGCAATTTTCCAACCTTCATAACCCCAAGCCCGGATAAACTTTGCTTGTGTTCTTCTAATTATACTACATACCGAAAGAGGTGCTTTAAAGAAAGACAGATAAAGTAAAAGTAACGCATTAATCACTTATATAAATAATTTTCTTTTCTTTTTATTAAAAATGAGTTTTTAAATTTTTTACTTTTGTGATAATTTTTTTAGTACTTAATATTAGCTATATTTAATTTATAACCAAAAAAATTAAATATTAATTAAAATAATTACATCGATTTTAAGTGTATTATTTCAATCAAGTAATATATTTTAATTTTTTATAAATGAGATAACCACTTATTTTCGATGAACAATAATTTTTGTATTGTTTTTAAGAAAAGAAGAAGATAGACGTTTAATTTTATGATATGCTTTTGACATTTATTAATGCAATATATA
>Ga0209489_107080_pt1 | contig 17200 bp, 4 predicted proteins | sample SiratrowhiteBW_FD_187527 | JGI IMG/M metagenome (GOLD analysis project Ga0209489, IMG submission 187527) | Root nodule microbial communities of legume samples collected from California, USA - Siratro white BW (SPAdes) (version 2) | ecosystem: Host-associated > Plants > Roots > Nodule | place: USA... | reverse complement strand
ATATATTTCTTTTTACACAAAGTTACTTCTTGAAATTTGTTATAAGACACATTCAAACAAAATCAATATCTTAATGTTAAAAAAAAAAATAGACTAAACAATTAGGCTGACTTGATTTTCTTGTTTAGAAACCATATGCACACTAACGAACAGGTTAAGACAAACATATAATTGATTAACATAATAAAATATACTACATTTGTGTGTATTTTTAAACAATTTTAAATTGATTGAAAATTATTTTTAACTGATCTATATTTTTGATAAACTAAGACATTTAGGGTTTAAATAATGATTGAGTAATTCAGATATCTAGTTCTCAAAAAATTAAACATATTTAAGTTGTTTGGTAATTGATTCACAAATTTAACAAACTTTATCTTACAAACATCATTATTTTATTTATGTGATATACCATAAAATAATGTTTAATATCCATATATATTATTAAGTTAAATTATTATCTAATATATTTAAATTTGAATTTTTGAAAGAATGACACAAACTCAAATAACTTTTTGTATTTTTTTTCAAATAAATGTTCCAATGTTTTGTAATTTTAAACAAACATTTTTCTTTTAGAAGTTGAACTACTCTAATTTAAAATTCAGTTTTTTTATAAGTTTTTATAGAGAGATTTGTATAAACATGTTTTTAATCATAATCAGGATTGTATTTGACATTGTTGACCAACCAAAATATTAATTAAATATTTATAGGATACTATTTTTTTAAATTATTGTTGGAATAAAATTAAAAGTTTTGATCACCATTATTTTTGTTTTAATGTGATAGTAGAAACTACCTACCATGACACATACTAATGAGGTGGAATCCAATGCCCCTTCTTGCAATAAGTTATCAGTTGTTTCACTCTCAAGTGTTTTCAAAATTTTTTATGACAGTGATGAACATCTAATGTAATTTTTAACCAAAACTGTTTTAAAAACTTAATGGTTACAGCTGATTGATAAGGTGAGCAGTTAATGTTGGTGTATCTGAATATCCTTCTGAAAATGATAAAGTTATTTGTTCAATAAATTCAAGAATGATCATAATCTTTTTATTTTTTCTTAATGTAAAACAAAAGAAAAAGATATAATGTTGATTTAAATTAAAGATATAATGTTGATTTAAATTATATATATGTGAGTGCAAAAATGTGCATATACATTTTTTACTTATAAACATAATGACATGTATGTTATAAATTCTTTTTTTACACAAAGTCACTTGGAAATGGATAATGTGTTATAATACAGGGAATATTCAAACAAACTGAATAGTTAGACTAACATAATCTTTTTGTTTGGAGACCATCAAACACAATGACAAAGTTATTTTTTTGGAGAAATTCAAGAATGACTATACCATATTGGAAAGCAAATTAATTAATATTCAAAAATTACCTTTTGACTTTCAAACATACAATGACATATGTAAAGTAGTTTAAATTGAAATTTTAATAGTAAGATGTAGAATAATATATATTATATACGATTCAAATCCACTCAAGATGGTGAAACAAGGATCAAATAAGAGTGTAAAAATAATTTCTTTTATGTACTGACTGTTCACCTTTTTATATGAATAGATTGAGTTCAAATATAATTTAATTAAAAAATAATACAGTTAAAATTTTACTTTGTTATAGGTGTTGTCACTACTCAATTAATCTTAATATAATTAAAATTCAAAACAAATTTTAACCCAATTAATAGTATTTTCTAATACACCTTTTACTTTCTGGATTGAATATGAAAATTCAAAATAAATTCCACACTCAATTAAGAATTAAGAATATTATCTCGTTCATATATTGATTGAGTTGAAAGAGTTTCAATTTCAATCAAAATAAAATTAAAAAGTCACTTTATTTATTTTATGGTATCTCTCAAATACTTTATTTTATTTCTTTTATTTTTTTCTTTATAAATAAAAGAATATATTATATATCTCAAACACTTTATTTTTTCTTTATAGATAATTATGTCAATTATTTTAAATACCATAATCATTACAAAAAATATATTTAGATAAATTTTTCTATAAAACTTATTAAAATATAATTTTTAGGTTAGACCCGTACAACTTCTAATAAAAAATCAAATAAATACAAATATTTGTTTGATTGTGTAATAATACATTATTAAGATTATAAATAGAATCGTCACGAACTTACAAAATCGTAAATTATAAATTATAAAATTATAACATAAATTGTAAAAATTAATTTTTATAATTGTACAATTCATATATAATTTTACAATTTGTATATAATTGTAAAATTATAACACTAATTATATAATTGTAAAAAGCAACCTCTACAATTTTACCATCTATAACTTTCTAAGTTCGTTATAATTTTACTTATAATTTGGATAATGTGATATTAGACACAATCAAACAAATATTTCAATGTTATTTATTTATTATTAAAAGTTCTATGAGACAAATATAAAATATAATTTTCTATAAATTTTATAAAAAAATTATCTATATATATATATATATATATACTTTTAATTATAACTATTGTGATTTTTAATTGTAACTATTATGATATTTAATATAATTAACCAGAAAAATTATTAATTTTATGTTTATTCAATACTACAATGAAACAAAATGAAAATATAATTATTATTTTTTTTAATCTAACAGTAGAAGTTATTCTGACATATGAATAGGAAGTGAAAGTGGATATTAGTTGGTACAATTAATGATCAAATATTCATATGGATACTAGGTGGAATGGAATCGGATATTCATATTAATACAACTGAAAAATCTAATGGGCTTTGTATTGCAAATACGATCTCAATTTTTTTCTGAAAATTTCTGAAATTGAAAAAGAGGGAATGCTGAGTAAGTACGATAGTGTAGTTCCTGCATGTATAAAAAAATTAAATATAAGAATATAAGGTGAAATTACATGTAGTTTCGTACAATTATTGGAAATTGAACTTTCAATTCTTCTGAAAACTTGTGATAATGAAAGACTGGACACTATATATGTGTTTGAGATTAATTGAATGCATAGATAAAAGGAAATAAATCTACCTGGCATAGCCCTTGAACCTTACATGTGTAGAGAAAATAAAACGAAAATAAAATGCTTAAACTAGCTTTTACGAGATTATTTTGATTTATATCGTATGATAATTTTTCCTAAACTCAATGTAAATTAATCATATGATTAAATCCAAACTCATTAGACCAGATATATAGTCTTAAATTTATAAAAAAACATATTAACTAATACTTTTAATTTACGTTAACTATTCAGTTAAATGTTAGATTGTAAAGATAAATAAATACATTTCTGTATATTTTAGTAGTTTGTCAGTTATTGTTAAGAAAAAAATTATGTAATAATAATACAAAACAATTTTATAAGTTAAAAGGTAAAAAATCCTATAAAAATTCTTATTCAAAATTGAGTTGAGCCAGTTTAATTTGTTGAACTGAACTAAATTAACTTAATCTTTTTTAAAATTATAACTTTATTAGTTTGACTCATCGCACATTTAACTAATTCTCATAAATTTATTTACATATATTATTTTAAATTTTTAGATGCTGCTTTTTTTAAAATCATCTTGATTTACTTAAAATATTATTATATAATATTGAAAGGATAATTTTAATTTCTATTAGTTAATATTTAAATCTTTATTTATTGGATATAAGTAGGATTCTAGTAACTAAATCTAAAGACAAAATTGTTTAAAAAACTTAATAGTTGCATTTAAATATACAAGATAGTTAAAATTACGATTTTAATCATAAAATCGTAAAATTATATATATTATATATGATTCAAATACAGGCAAGATCTATCATGAAACAATAAAATGATAAGAATCAATTAGTAAACTCTTAAAAATGTACCATCATAATTTTTTTTAATGCATTGACTATTTACCAAATTAAGAATTAAAAGTATTTTTTTGTTATGCGATCTATATTCTTAATCGAATTAAACGGGTTTTAATTAAAATAAAAGAAAACAAAACACTCACTTTATTTATTTTATAATATATTTCAAATATTTTCTTTTACTTGTTTTTTAATATATATATATATTAAAAAGTAAAATATAAATTGATATTATGATTTTACGATTTATAATTTTATATGCTTCTCACGATTTTATACATAATCCATAAAAAAATCAAACAAATATTTATTGATTTTTTGTTAGAAGTTGTATAAGACTAATGTAGAATTCAATTCTTTTTTAAGTTTTATAAAAAAAATATCTATATATTTTGAATCATAACTATTGTAATATTTAACATAATTAATCAAAAATATTAAATTTTTATTTATTTAATAATATTTGTTATAATGAGATAAGATGAGAAAATAATAATAATATTAGTATTAATATTAACATTTTATTATTATTATTATTATTATTTTAATCTCATAATATAGGGTGGAATAGTAAGAGACGAACGAAGTAAAAAATACTAACACACATGAATACAAGGTGGAATAATAAGAGATGAACGAAATGGCTAAGTGTATATACTACGTACAGTTAGTTATCGATAAATTCTTTATGTACACTAATGTCCACTACTGTTGAGAATTTCATTTTCTACATACTTCGTACAATTAGTTTTTGAAAATTTCACCCTCAATTATTTTGAAAAATTGTGATGATGAAAATGAGAAAATTAGATAAGTAAGATAGTGGGTGGTGGTCCACACATGGACAAGAGAAAAAACAAAATAATGTACTTGGCATAGACTTGAAATGAACTTCCCATGCAGACAAGACAAAATGACATGCTTGAACTAAATAAATCTACGTGACAAATTGAATGTGTAGAAAAAACTATCGTAAAAATGTATTTTTCGTTAAGAATTAAGAGTATTTTTTGTATTGTACTCTTTTTATTCTTAATTAAATTGAACGAGTTTCAATTAAAGTAAAACAAAAACCAAACCATTTTATTTTTTTATAATATATTTCAAATATTTTCTTTTACTTATTTATTCTTTTATCAAATATACGAGGTTATTGGAAATTTCACTCCAAATTCTTCGTACAATTAGGTATCAGTTATCGGGAATTCCACTTTCAATTGTTCTGAAAACTTGTGATGATGAAAATAAGAAAAAACTGATTAAGTAAAAGAGTGGGTTGTGATCCCTGCATGTACAAGAGAAAAAACGAAATAATTTACTTGGAATGCTTGAAATGAACTTAACATGTAGATAAAACAAAATGAATATAATTGCATCCTTTAACTGAACCTTGCATGTATGTTACGTGGCATGCTTGAAATGAACGTGGCATGCATATATAAAACAAAATGAATAACTTGCATGTGAAGAAAAAACTAAATGAACCTACTGCATGGTTGGACTGAAGCTCACTGTATATCATGGCCCACGCGCTATACCCTATGAGTCTAGCCACATATGCCATAAAAGTTTTATCAGAAAACACATTCTTCTATGCCATGCAAATGTCAGGGTTGGTTCTTGGGATTAAATTTTAACGTATTCTTCATAAGTATTAATAATAGCACCTGTGTTATGTCAGAAAAGAAGGTGAAAGCTCAATTTCTCCAAAAGTCGAATATGAAAAACTGTGCATTGTTGTAACAAACAAAGAAACACGGTGAAAAATTTTATTGGTAGCTATGTTGGTTGGTAAAAAAAATCATAAAAGAACATCGGAAGATGGGAAGTATTGTCACACACGAAATCCCTCCCCCAATAAGAATAACTTCTTTTATCAGAAAAAGAATTTAGGAATTTTAAAATTGGATTTATATTTATTCAATAATATTTGTTATAATCAGATAAGATGAATAAATAATAATAATAATAATAATTATTATTATTATTATTTTAATTTGATAATAGAAGTTACACTGACACCTATGAATACGAGGTGAGATCCAAATCGGATATTCAATGAATACAAGGTCAACCGAGTGTCCCCATACAATTTGTTGGTATGAATGATAAAAATGAGCGAATGCTAAGTAAAGAGAAAGCTTGCATATGCACCTGAGCAAGTTTTAATTCACTTTATTGCTTCTGTTCTCTTTTCATAAATGTATTTAATTTGATTAAAGGTGTACTTCTGTATCTTGTCTTATGTTTGGTTGCATTTAATTTTTAGCTCCTGGGACCAACTCACATCACAGGACTACTGACACACACATCAAACAACGCTACATGCACATCTTAACGTAAATGTTTTGCATGTGCATGTATAGATCGTGAGTTTTAACTTTACGTGATAATATACTTTTGTCGTCTTCTTATAAAAATTTTACAAAAAAGTTTGATTCTTATTTGTGAAAAGAAATATTCATTATTTTAAATAATAACGTAAAAAGTATTTTCATATGTTAAAACTGTAGACGAAATATCGTTTCTATTTTACGTAATTAATATTCATAAAGTTATTTTTAAATGAATGTCCTTATGTAACAAAAAATATGGACATCCTTATCAATTCGTTTATCAGAGTCTTAAAATAAACAGTATTAAATGATACAATAACTTATTATACATTATACTTTAAAAAAGATTTAATATGTTATATTAAATATTTGACGTTATTGATTTAATAATGTTAAATAACTGCTTAAGTTTTACTTGAAGTCATTAACAATTGTTGATGAAATTATTTATTAAAACAAATTTATCAAGGCGAAAACTTAGGGAAGGATGATATAAAATAGTTTTACATTATTATTTAATCACAAATTATCATTGTACCGTAGTTATTTTATCAATGACTATTTGTGATTAAACGAAAACATAAAAATGTTTAACTATGTCATTATAGATATGTTTTTGACAAACTTCTCTAAGAATATTGTAAAAATATTTCAATAAACTAAAGTTATTTTATACATAAAATAATTTACATTATTGTTCTATATTTATATTTTTAATTTACTTATAAATTAATTTTAAATTAAAAATAAATTTATTTTCCCTTTTTTAATTTTTTTCCCTAATTTGTATTAAAATTGATACCTAAAACATATAAGTATTTTTAACCTATTATATTTAATAAATATGTTAATTTAGTATGACAAAAATTGTATTATTTTTAAACTAATTGTGTCCAGTAAGCATTTAGGAGTTTTTAAAATATAAGTTTGTTTATTAATGACATTGCATTTAAAGTAAATACATTAACAATACAAAAGAAATACAATTAAAATTTCAAAATGTCTATTACACTTCTGATTAAATCTTTAAATATTTATTTTACATGTATTAATTCCTAAGACAGTTGCTACTACATCTTTCCCTTATATATTAAATAATAAAAAACATTTATGATATTATTAAATGTTCCTTAATTAGTATTATTGAAATATTAACTATAGTGTTGAAATAAACATTACAGATAGCGTGAGCTTTAATAAAAAAAGAAATATATATTACAAAATAAATAAAATGTAAGTTCTTCAACTTCAAATGATTCTTTTAAAAGTATCTTAAAATACTAAAAAAAAACTAATAAAACTATGCTTATTAAAAGGCTTACCTTATTCGAAAGATTAAATAAATGTTTATTTTAAGTTATATTGAAAAGATTAAATAAAGGTAAATTTTAATAATTGAGCACAAAATATTAACATTAAGATGATCGAACACATACTAATTAATTTTCTGTCTTTTTTTTTCTTAAATTTAATTTTGTTATTTGATCATTGAAACATGTCTAACATATGTATTATATGTATTATTTGATCATTTTTGAGTAACTTAAGTAACTTTATTTATTTTATAATATATTTCAAATACTTTCTTTTACTTGTTTTTTATAGATAATAAAGATTTGTTCTTTTAAATATATATATATATATATATATATATATATATATATATATATATATATATATATATATATATATATATTAAAACGTAAAATATAGATTCGTATTATGATTTTATGATTTATAATTTTATAAACTTGTCATAAGCTTGTCATGATTCTATACATAATCTATCAAAACAATCAAACAAATATTTATTGATTTTTTTGTTAGAAGTTGTACAAGACTAATGTAGAATTCAATTTTTTTCTAAATTTTATAAAAAAATTCTATATATTTTGAATTATAATTATTATAATATTTAACATAATTAATCAAAATATTAAATTTATATTTATTTAATAATATTTTTTATAATGAGATAAGATGAGAAAATAATAATAATAATTATAATAATAATATTAATATTAATAATAATAATAATATTTTATCATTATTATTATTTTAATCTCATAATACAAGGTGGAATAGTAAGAGTTGAACGGAATAAAAAGTACTAACATGAATGAATACAAGGTAGAATAGTAAGAGATGAACGGAACGTTCTATCATACAATTAGTTAGTATGTATATTAGGTGTTAAATTGTCGACTAGCTAACATATTCAAATGTCGACTACATACATACTACGTACAGTTAGTTATAAAAAATTTCTGACATACACGAATGTCGACTATTATTGAAAATTCCATTCTCTACATACTTTGTACAATTAGTTTTCGAAAATTTCACCCTCAATTATTCTGAAAAATTGTGATGATGAAAATGAGAAAATTAGATGAATAAGATAATTATGTGAATTATTTTAAATACCATAATCATTACGAAAAATATATTTAGATAAAATTTTCTATAAAACTTATTAAAAAATAATTTTTAGGTTAGACTCGTACAACTTCTAATAAGAAATCAAATAAATACAAATATTTGTTTGATTGTGTAATAACACATTATTAAGATTATAAATAGAATCATGAGAACTTACAAAACTGTAAATTATAAATTGTAAAATTATAACACAAATTATAAAAATTAATTTTTATAATTGTACAATTCATATATAATTTTACAATTTGTGTATAATTGTAAAATTATAACACTAATTATATAATTGTAAAAAGCAACATCCACAATTTTACCATCTATAACTTTCTAAGTTCGTCATAATTTTATTTATAATTTCAATAATGTGATATTAGACACAATCAAACAAATATTTCAATGTTTTGTATTTATTTATTTATTATTAGAAGTTCTATGAGACAAATATAAAATTTAATTTTCTATAAATTTTATAAAAAAATTATCTATATATATACTTTTAATTATAACTATTATGTTTTTTAATCATAACTATTATGATATTTAATATAATTAACCAACAAAATTAATAATTTTATGTTTATTCAATACTACAATGAAACAAAATGAAAATATAATTATTATTGTTTTAATCTAACAGTAGAAGTTATTCTGACATATGAATAGGAAGTGAAAGTGGATATTAGTTGGTACAATTAATCATCAAATATTCATATGAATACTAGGTGGAATGGAATCGGATATTCATATGAATACGACTGGAAAATCGAATGTCGCTTCGTATACGATCTCAATTTTTTCTGAAAATTTCTGATAATGAAAAAAAATAAATGCTGATTAAGTACGATAGTGTAGTTCCTGCATGTATAAAAAAATAAGAATATAAGGTGAAATTGCATGTAGCTTCGTACAATTATCGGAAATTGAACTTTCAATTCTTCTGAAAACTTGTGATAATGAAAAGAATGAAAGACTGGACATGTGTTTGAGATGAATTGCATGCATAGATAGAAGGAAATAAATCTACCTGGCATAGCGCTTGAACTGAACCTTATATGTGTAGAGAAAATAAAACGAAAATAAAATGCTTAAACTAGCTCATTTTACGAGATTATTTTGATTTGTATTGGATGATAATTTTTCCTAAACTCAATCTAAATTGATCGTATGATTAAATCCAAACTCATTAGACCAGATATATGGTCTTAAATTTATAAAAAACATATTAACTAATACTTTTAATTTACTTTAACTATTCAAATAAATGTTTAATGTTAGATTGTAAAGATAAATAAATACATTTCTGCATATTTTAGGGATTTATAAAGTAGTTTGTCAGTTATTGTTAAGAAAAAAATTATTTACTAATCATTCAAAACAATTTTATAAGTTAAAAGGTAAAAAATTCTATAAAAAATTCTTATTCAAAATTGAGTTGAGCCAGTTTAATTTGTTGAACTGAACTAAATTAACTTAATCTTTTTTTAAATTATAACTTTATTAGTTTGACTCGTGGCACATTTAACTAATTCTCATAAATTTATTTAAATATATTATTTTAAATTTTTAGATGCTGCTTTTTTTAAAATCATCTTGATTTACTTAAAATATTATTATATAATATTGAAAGGATAATTTTAATTTCTATTAATTTAACTACATAGCATAGTTAATATTTAAATCTTTATTTATTGGATATAAGTGGGATTGTAGTAACTAAATCTAAAGACAAAATTGTTTAAAAAACTTAATAATTGCATTCAAATACGTAATGACATATAAGATAGTTAAAATTGAAATTTTAATCATAAAACCGTTGGATTATATATATATATATATATATATATTATGATTCAAATATAGGCAAGATCAATCATGAAACAATAAGATCATAATAATAATTTAGTAAACTCTTAAAAATGTAGGATCGTAATTTTTTTTAATGCATTGACTATTCACCAAATTAAGAATTAAAAGTATTTTTTGTTGTGTGATCTATATTCTTAATTGAATTAAACTGTTTTTAATTAAAATAAAAGAAAACAAAAAATTCACTTTATTTATTTTATAATATATTTCAAATATTTTCTTTTATTTTTTTTAATATATATATATATATATATATATATATATATATATATATATATTAAAATGTAAAATATAAATTCGTATTATGATTTTACAATTTATAATTTTATAAGCTTCTCATGATTCTATACATAATTTATCAAAACTCAAACAAATGTTTATTGATTTTTTTTGCTAGAAGTTGTATGTGACTAATGTAGAATTCAATTTTTTTTCTAAGTTTTATATAAAAAAAATCTATATATTTTGAATCATAATTATTATAATATTTAACATAAATAATCAAAATATTAAATTTTTATTTATTTAATAATATTTGTTATAACGAGATAAGATGAGAAAATAATAATAATTATAATAATAATATTATTTTATTATTCTTATTTTAATCTCATATTACAAGGTGGAATAGTAAGAGATGAACAGAACGTTCTCTCATACAATTAACATATTCGAATGTTGGCTACGTACAGTTAGTTATCAAAAATTCCTGACGTACGCGAATGTCGACTACTATTTGGAAATTTCATTCTCTACATTCTTCGTGCAATTAGTTTTTGAAAATTTCACCCTTAATTATTCAGAAAAATTGTGATGATGAAAATGAGAAAATTAGATGAGTAAGATAGTGGGTGATGGTCCCTACAAGTAAAAGAGAAAAAACAAAATAATGTACGCACATGTCTGAAATGAATTTCGAATGCAGACAAGACAAAATGAATATAATGACATGCTTGAACTAAATGAATCTACGTGGCAAATTGCATGTGCAGAAAAAACTAAATGAATCATAAAAATGTATTTTTTGTTAAGAATTAAGAGTATTTTTTGTATTGTACTCTTTCTATTCTTAATTAAATTGAACGAGTTTCAATTAAAGTAAAACAAAAAAACAAACCATTTTATTCTTTTATAATATATTTCAAATGTTTTCTTTTACTTGTTTATATATATATATATATATATATATATATATATATATATATATATATATATATATATATATTAAAAGTAAAATATTGTGTTACGATTTTATGATTTATAATTTTGTAAGCTTGTCACGATTTTATGCATAATATATCAAACACAATCAAATAAGTATTTTTTGATTTTTTGTTACAACTTGTAGGAGACTAATGTAAAATTCAATTTATCAAGAAGTAAACTTTAAGTTTAACTCATTCTTATAAAACCAAACGTCGAGATTTTTCAACTCCAACTCGAACATAAAACTTATATATAAGAGTGATCCGGTAGCGGCATGATAACGGGTGGTTTGATGAGTCTAACAATCTTGTTAAGATAGACTCTGATACTGTATCAAAAAATAAACTTTAAACTTAACTCATACTTATAAAAATCAACTTGTAAAGTGAGGTTCTTTAGTCGATGTGAAATTTTTAACATAATTTTTTCATAAATTTTATAAAAAAATTATCAATGTATATTTTGAATAATAGTTATTTAATATAATCAAAATATTAATAGAAGTTATTATTTTAAAAAATAATGTAATCAACAAATAATAATAATTATTATTATTATTATTCTTATTATTTTAATCTAAGACATATGAATATGAGGTGATATCTAAATCAGATTTTCATAAAAATACGAGGTTAACGGAATGTCGTGTATATAATTAGTTAGTATGAATACCACGTGAAATGAAATCAAATGTTGGCCAGGGACAGTTAGTTAATTCCACTCAATTTCTCGTACGTTTAGTTATCGGTTATCGAAAATTTCACTCCCAATTATTCGTACAATTAGGTAAGTTATCTGAAATTCAACTTTCAATTGTTCTGAAAACTTGTAATGATGAAAATGAGAGAAAATTGATTAAGTAAAAGAATGGGTTGTAGTCCTACATGTACAAGAAAAAAAAACAAAATAATTTACAAGAGAAAAAACAAAATAATTTACGTGGCATGCTTAAAATGAACTTGACATGCAGATAAAACAAAATGAAATAGTGGCATGCTTGAACTGAACCTTGAATGTGTATTACGTGGCATGCTTAAAATGAACGTGGCGTACGTAAATAAAACGAAATGAATAATTGAACCTTGCATGTAAAGAAAAAACTAAATGAACCCACGCGCTATACCCTATGAGTCTAGCCACATGCCATAAAAGTTTTATCAGAAAACACATTCTTCTATGCCATGCAAATGTCAGGGTTGGTTCTTGGGATTAAATTTTAACGTATTCTTCATAAGTATTAATGATAGCACCCGTGTTATGTCAGAAAAGAAGGTGAAAGCTCAATTTCTCCAAAAGTCGAATATGAAAAACTTTGCCATTGTTGTAACAAACAAAAAAACACGGTGAAGAATTTTATTGGTAGCTATGTTGGTTGGTAAAAAAATCATAAAAGAACATCGGAAGATGGGAAGTATTGTCACACACGAAATCCCTCCGCCAATAAGAATAACTTCTTTTATCAGAAGAAGAGTTTGGTAATTTCAATGAATACAAGGTCAATCGTATGTCCCCATACAATTTGTTGGTATGAATACCGAATGTCGGCTTCGTAAGTTATCGAAAATTTCACTCTCAATTCTTCTGAAAACTTGTGAAGATAAAAATGAGAGAATGCTAAGTAAAGACAGCGGGTGGTGGTCCCTGTACTTATGAGAGAAAAAAAAACCAGGTGGCATGCTTGAAATGAAGTTTGCATGCAGATAAAACAAAATGAAATAGTGGGATGCTTGAACTGAACCTTGCATGTGTATTACGTGGCATGCTTGAAATGAACGTGGCATGAATAACTGAACCTTGCTTATCTAGGTGGCATGCTCGGACTGAACCTCACTATATATTATCAATGCCACTAAGTCACGCATGTGAAACCGCATGGCCCACGCGCTATGCCCTATGAGTCTACGCGTTATCAGAAAACACATTCTTCAATGCCATGCAAATATCAGGGATTCAATTTTAACCTATTCTTCATAAGTATTAATAATAGCAGAAAAGAGGATGAAAGCTCAATTTCTTCAAAAGCTGTTCATAATAAACTGTGCCATTGTAGTCAATGCTGTATCGTAACAAACAAAAACCACAGGGTGAAGAAATTTTATTGGTAGCTATGGTGGTTGGTAAAAGAATCATAAAGAACATTGGAAGGTGGGAAGTCTTGTCACACACGAAATCCCTCCGCCAATAAGAATAACTTTTTATCATAATTAGAGTTTAATAATTTAAAAATTGACGGTAGAAAACTCTCTAATAAAAATTGTAATGTCAAATAGGTCAATAAGAACAAAGCAATTAATATACGAACCATAAAAATAAATAATTAACCTTAACAGTTAGGATGTGACTTTATCGGAAAAAAGGTGAGAATAAAATTAATTCAATTATTTGATTTTGTTTTAACTCCTATCAACCTGGTTGGTTATTCAATAAACTTTTCTTTTCGAATTGATAGATTTTAGATTCTCTAGTAGTTAATTTTTTTTTATTATCATTTTTATTCTGGGACATTCTTACTATCTTACATCGTTATGAAGCATCTTAGTTTCGTCTCACGTTGTTCATTGTATTTATTTTTATTATATCAACGAGTACATTACATTAGCCGTTAAAATTGATTAGCACAAAAGAACTAAATAAAATAAAACATTAGACATTAAAAATATTATTAATATTAATATAAAAATAAAAATGTTATAAAATTAACAATAAATAAAAATAAACAATAAATAAAGATAAAAGGTTCAAAATTATAATAACTTATTGCTTATCATAATCTGACTATTAAAATTAAACTAGCTCATTTTACGAGATTAATTTGATTTATATCGGATGATTTTTTCTAAACCCAATCTAAATTAACCATATGATTAAATCAGAACTCATTAAAACAGGTACATTGGTTTTAAATTTATGAAAAACATTTTAACTATTCAATTAAATGTTAAATTGTAAAGATAAACAAATACATTTTTGAATATTTTATGTAATTATAAACTAGTTTGTCAGTTATTGTTAAAAAAAATATTATGTACTGATAATACAAAACAATTTTATAAGTTAAAGGTAAAAAAAAACGTTTTCTTTATTAACAGTCAAAAATTTTCTTCACTTACCGGTAAAAATTCTCATTCAAAATTGAGCTGAATCACTTTAACTTGTTGAATTGAATCAAAATTAACTTAAACTTTTTCAAAATTATAATTATATTAGTTTTACTCGTGGCACATTTGACTAATTTTCACAAATTTATTTAAATATATCATTTTAAATTTTAGATGCTGCTTTTTTTAAAGTGACCTTGTTCTACTTAAAATATTATTATATAATATTAAAAGACAATTTTAATTTCTCTCAATTTAATTACTATAGCATCATTACTATTTAAATATTTATTTATTAGATAGAAGTGGGACCCTCGCAACTGGATCGGAAGACTCTAGATGGCAAACAAAGTTAAAGTAAAAAGGGTGGGAAATTAAAATGAAAATGGAGCAGAAAACTTTTTTTTTCTATAAATAGCTCTTCGCCTCCTCTCATCAATTCACCCCTCTCCCATCTAGCTTACTCCTTTCATTCTGTCACCATGTAACTCTTTCAGTTTCTGATTCGGAGGGGGAAGACCTAAGAGGTTTTTTTCTTCATCTGAAAACTCTTTGTGCTTTCGCTTTTTTATTCGTTCGTTCCAACGCTTCGCTTTTATAAATACACAGTAGGGTCGATTTGGTTTCATTATGATGTCTTTGTCGCTAATCATGTGATCGTACGTTTTTTTTTTTTTTTTTTTTTGTTTTTTTTTTTTTTTTTTTTTTTTTTTTTTTTTTTGAACTTGCAGGTATTAGTTTGTTGCAACAGATCTGGAGAATCGAAGAATAAACACGTTACATTTATACAATTAGAAAATAAGTGTTCAATCATAAATATTACAACACATACAGAAAGAATAAGGAACAACATCTATCCGTCTCGAAGCTTCACCGGTCTTCTGGCTGTTTTTGAAGCTTCACCGATTTTTTGACCGTTTTTGATTTTGTCTGTTTTGCCGGTTCGGACCTCATTTTGGCGTTGTCCTTTTTTTCCTTGCTAGCGGAGAAGTGCTAGCAAAACGTAACCTGCATTTTCATTGCCCGTTTAGGTATGTCATTTTCATTGCAAACATTCTAAGATATTCGCACGTATACATTTGTATGAAAACAAGATTATTGAAATAGATACAATTTGCGGGCAATGTAATGTGTATATTTATTTTTTCTAATCTGAGAAGAGCATATAAACGGTCAATTATAAGTAATGTGTGCACTGATGATGATAAATGTGGTTGCTTGCTAGATTATTGAAAAGAAAAGATATCAAGTGGAGAGTGTGCAGCCGGAAGTAATCTGCATGAGACTGCCTTTACTAGTAAGTGCATGTGTACCACATACAATTGTCCGTGTCAAAGGTTGTTAAGTGCTTTATCATTGAACGTCTATTATACTATAAATATACTATGTTTCTCATCACTCGTGAACTAAGTCATCTTTCTAATTGATTGGAATGGTTATGTCTTCGGCCTCTTTTGTACAAAATTATTTAAATTACTCTCAATTATAACTTCAGTGGCATTTATAAAATTGGATGTGTCACATACTCTGAAATTCCTACACATTTCACTGTGCTTCTATAGATGATGGTGTTTTAAATTAAGTGCGATATAGGATTTCATTCTGTGTGCTAAATCTTACCTCTCCAGAAGCATTGTTGAATTTCTTGTGTTGATAAGCCTGCTTGACAAAAAATACGCACTTAGAATAATTGTCGATATCTATCTAATTTAGAAGTTTAATTTTTAAGTAGATACCTCTAAATATGGATGTTACGGAGGTACCAAAATACACTGTTTTCATATTAAGGTTCCAGATCAAACTTCGTGGAACACTGATTGGGTTCAGACTTGAGTCATTATCAGCGAAAAACCTGCATCAAATTGCATTTTAATACGTAATTTAAAAAACATAAGCGAAGTAGATTTTATGATGTGTTACAACACTCTTTTACCTCATTGACTTGAAAATAGGTCCCGTTCAGTGGAAAACTCCCTCTCATAGCTGTTCGACATGGTATCTATTCATAAATTATTTATAGTTAGCCATTATAATGTAACATTTGCATTCATTTCAAATTGCTGACCCATTTATTTGTTTTTCCAGTATATTTATTTATAGTCGAGGCCAGAGATATTTTTTGTACGGAATCCAACACGGGGTACCTATGCAGCACAAGGATGACAGGTTAGTTTTTTTTTTTTTTGTTTTTTTTTTTTTTTTTTTTTTTTGTTTTTTTTTTCTTTTCTTTTTCTTGACTGAATAAGTGCCTCATGCCATTTGTTATTGTGGAACTCACAGATCTAGAAGATGCAACTGTAGTGACTCTGGTAGTGGTTGTATAGGTACCCATCCCAAACGTACTGCTATGCGTGCAACATTTGTGTCCACCTG
>Ga0209489_107079_pt1 | contig 17202 bp, 5 predicted proteins | sample SiratrowhiteBW_FD_187527 | JGI IMG/M metagenome (GOLD analysis project Ga0209489, IMG submission 187527) | Root nodule microbial communities of legume samples collected from California, USA - Siratro white BW (SPAdes) (version 2) | ecosystem: Host-associated > Plants > Roots > Nodule | place: USA... | reverse complement strand
AAAAAAAAAAAAAAACACGGTAATCAAAGCTAATTAAAACATAAAGAGAAATACCAGAGAAAATATAAGAAAATAGAAAACAAGCCAACCTTTGTTGTGGAGAACTCCAGGCCCAATGCAAACAGAAGAAATATTACACCAAACTGTGCCACTGTTTCCACCTACATATTTGAACCAAGTTTCTTTTATTAAATACTGAAAAAATTTCCTGTTTAACAAGAATTTTCTTTTTGGTGATGTTACATTTGTATTTCCTTTGACTGAATTGTTTCCATATTCAATTAGGGATTAGGATTGTATACCACATAAGCTGTACATCTATATCATAACAAATAAAAATAGTAGCCAAAAGGACTTTATTGGAGGACACAACCAACTTGAAGAGATGAACTACATATTCCATGGATGGCTTTTGATAAGGATTCAGACAATCAACTTGATGCCACAAAGTTGTAGATAGCTTGACAAGACGATACTGTAAAAGTTAATATCACAAATTATTTGTGATTCGGTGATTCTATAAGCCACAAATAACGAGGGTGACTCAAAACTCTATATGATGAAGACAATCCACGGGACAAGGAGGATGAATTGCATCTTGGGTGCCCCCTAAGGAAGAAAGTTCAATGGATTCAGACAATCAACTTGATGCCATTAAGTTGTACATAGCTTCACAAAATGACAGTGTAAAAGTTAACAATACACAAATTATTTGTGATTCAGTGATCCATTAAGCCTCAAATAACAAGAGGGTAACCCACTCTACATCATGAAGACAACCCTTGGGACAAGGAGGGGATAACAATAAAGCTTTTTAACATACAATGGTTGAACTTCGTCATTGGAAAGGCAGAAACCATATAGGGTGATAACTACATATTCCTAAACTTTAGGGATCCTATCCTATAATATTAACCATATTAGATGCAAGCTTAGAAATTAATACTAATATGCTGATAGTAAAGTTGGTCAATCAGAGTAATGTGTATTTTTACTTGGGCTAATTCAGTAATTCTAGCATTCTGCAACATTAATTTTCAGTGTAAAGTACAAACCAAAAAATATTGAGACAATATTTTGAGTTAAAAGACAATAATTAATGTTTCCAGATACCTGCACCATTTCACTGATGAAGTTAAAGCCGCCAGGTCCAACCACGGAGCCAGCTAGAAGATATCCGGTGATCACCTGAAAAATCAATACTGAGTTAGTGTTAGAGTTAACAGAAATTATACTACAATAGACCCTATGTATGCATTTGTCAAGAATGAAGTTAGAATAAGGATGCTCAGACCGGTTGTCCAGCAAAAGCAAATGCAACGCCACCACAAGTTGCTGAAACAATAGCAACTACCAGGTCTGAAATCAATCTATATGGCAATAATAAAAGTTCTTGTAAGTAATAAAATCCATTTTAAGCCAAAAAATTATGAGCAAAATATACTTACCGTAAATCTAGCTGGAGCACCGGATACTTGGATTTGAAGTTAGAAATGATAAAGACATTGTCCTGAAAAAAGATGCGTAATTTATACACTTCAACTTTGCAAAACTCAATGTAGTGTCAACAAAAATAACAGACCCAAAATTGAGCTGTCTCACCTTCCGATCTATCAACATTGGGGTATCCTCACCTCTATTGAATACATGATGTAGTTGAAATGACCTGTAAGTTTAGAAAAACACACTATAACAAAATCATGCATTAAAGACACCATATTGACCAGCAAATAAAGTGACAAATTACGTACTTTTCATCTTTTGTGTCATTCTTGTTCGGTGTGACTCGTGCCACAGTTTCCAGAACAGCCTGATCCACAAACAAGGAAAGAGTAACTCAGTATATCATGACGCTCAGAGAAGACCTAATACACTGGTACCTCGGATGCATATTGGTAGAAGAACAAAAGCAGATTCATCACTAATTAAAAGCTACAAGTCTATAAACCCCATTATGTCATTCAAATTTAAGACCTCTTATCTATCTATTTACTGTATTTACTACAGATTAAAACAGTGACTCTTGTTGAACCCGCATCAGTTCTTCATTCTTTTGTTTTTTCTCATTTCCTCACTTTTTCTGTTGATGTTGTGGTTATAGTATTGTTGGACTTCAAAGGGATAACGAGAAAGATGTGGGTGTGACAGCACACAACAAAAGACAGTATACGTAATGATTGCAAGGAAGAGTGATTAGCATAATACCGAATGAGGAAAAGATGACAAAAATCAGTTAATAACAGAGGAGGCACCAAATCGAAGAGCAAATTCATGATATTTAGTAATATCTCTATAACTTCAATCTATAACTGAGTCAAATGGCAGCGGCTTGTGATCCATCATGTAACTGAATTCACTTACTAGAATAAGCCACTCGCGTTGTTGGCCCATTACTATTATTACCATTATTAATCAATTATAATTACTATTTACATGCTTAAAATGACCAACCCGCGACTAGTCATAAATTAAACTACTACATCACTGCTCAAGGAAAAATACTAACCTGTTGTTCTGCTACACTGTTGTTGAAACTTCCCGGATCAGCCGCTGCAAACACGAAGGGGCAAAAGAAAAACAAACTAAGCAATAAAACAGCTTCTGAAATTCTTCAATTCTTAATCCTAGACGTGAAGAACAAAATTCAAGCACAGGTAAAGCACTAATGAATCTCTAAAACAAAAGCTAAAAAATAAAATAAAATCATAAAATGCAGCAACACGGTTGACGTGACATGAATTTGAATCCGGCATTTAACAACGGTTTATGTCCACAGATCAGGAACCAAAACCCTACGAATGCGCATGTACAGTAAACGGAAACCGCAAATTCAGCTTCTGAGTAACGGAACCGAAAGAGCGAAACCAGAACAAAAAAAAAAAAATCAACGGCGAGAGCAGAAAAGTCTAGAATCTAGAATCCAGAACCTTCGTTCTGGTCGTTCTCGGTGAACTCGTGCTCCAGGGCGCGATCAATCATGTCGGCGAAGCTTCCTTCGCGAGGTCGCGAGAGAGAGATGTTGGACACGGTCGCGTTGGCGAGTTCGATCTGATCCGACTCGGTAGGTCGAATAGCAAGCGAGGAGTGAGGAAGCAGAAGGAGCGAGTGGAGAACAACGAGCAGCACGAAGTGACTGTGGCAGGAGCACGGGGACGGAGACGGTGATCTTGGCAGCGACATTGCTCCGCCGGCGCACGTTAGCAGGTGGCGGTGCGAGTTCGGATGGCCGTTCGCCGGGGAGAGTGACGGTGGCGAAGAGCGGAGAGTTGAGAAATGTGTGAGAAAAACCAAGACCAGAGAAGAAGACGGAGTGAACGAGTTTGAAGTGGTGATTGGTGAAGAGTCAAGTTGCAGTGTTCATTAATTATTTTTATTATAATCAATTATCAATTATTATTGCTATTAATAATTAATTAATTACTAGGCTATTTTAATGTTAGTTTGACGGTGCTACCCTTGTCTCTTTTCCTTCCATTCTAAATCTTTCCTTTTTCTGCATCCTTTTTTTCTCAGTAACCTCTTTCTTTATTTAACTTATTATAAAAAGGAGAGAGAAAATAATGTAATGCTACTATTTAATTTATCCTTACAGAAAATTGTTAAGATTAATAGTATGATTTTAAAGTATGGTCAATAATGCTGTAGTATTTGTTTTGATTCTAATGTAATAATAGTATTTAAAAAAATTAAAGTTTTGTAAATTTAACACAACATAGTCAATTTGGCATAATTTTTGTCTAACATAAAGATAAAAATAAAGACATTTCATGAATATAGTTTAAAGAAAGTAAATACAAGAATCAAAATCTAGAATAGTAATTTAATCCCAATAAAGAAAGGATCATGTGGATATTTTATTGGGTACTTTATAAATATATTAAATAAAGTGTTATAAATTTAACACAACCCTAACAATTTGACTGAACTTTGACTACTTTATATATGTAAATATTTTCGTTTATAATTTATTTTTGTAATCTAAAAAATTAAAGGAAAGAGGTCATTTCATGATTCTATTATAAAGAAAATAATTAATTGTAGAGAAATCAAGATCCAATCTAGTAATTTAATCTAAATAAAAAAAGAACATTTGTTAGTTTAATACTTTTCCAAATATTATAAAAAAAAAAATACCAAATGGAGAGATAAACACGTGCATAATAGAGTAAAACAATCTTAACACCAAAAACTATTTACCTTTTGAATCATTCAATAAATGTTTTAACAACTAACCTTTATTCATGAAATAGCTATGTCAACTATAATAACTGAACAAAAATGAATGGTTAGTTTAAAAGTAAAAGAAAAAAAAAAAAAAAAAAAAAAAATATATATATATATATATATATATATATATATATATATTTGATAAATATTTTTCAAGAAAAACAATAATAAGGTCTAACTTCAATTTTAAGCTTCAATTTGTTGGTATGTTTTATGCATCAAATAAGCATTAATAATTGTTTGGGCAAAAGTGTTAATGACTTAATGACATTGACTTATGAACCACTTAAATATGAACGTTCCATTTAATGATAATTATCCTGCATCAGAAGTGGAAACCAACTAAGGTCATACTGTGAAATTAATGAAGTACCAGTTTTTACTAAGTTTGAAATAAAACTGCAGTCCATCATTAATGCAATACAGGTATAATATAATTACGAATATTAATGAAAGCAATTAATTCAGTTCGTTGTTTTAAGTATGTCAATATATTAAACTAATTTTCATTATTAATGACTTTTACAATTTTTTTCTTACTGTTTATTAGCAGGAAACATAAATATTGTAAAAAATAAATCAAGAAAATAAATTTAAGCTAGAATCGTTTTTTCTATTTATAGAGGGAGGTTTCAATCGTTTTAAAATGGATTGTTATTATTTTTTACTCTTACTTTGAAAGTTTCTTTTTTCAATTGATATCACTTTTTGATAATAAAAATGATTTTAGATCTATGTTTATTTTGTTTATAGTCATTGGTATCACTTTTTGATAATAACAAGACAAGAGACACTAATAACATTATATCAAACTTTATTATTCCAAGCAAATTAGGTTTAATGTTTGCAAAACAAAGTTAGTATCAAACACACTCCACTTAAATAAACAACAACGTATAAAGAAATATTGTAAGCAAAGTTTTATATAACACATTCACAACATTTTTTTTTTATTATCTCTCTCCGAAGCAATCATGTCATATAATAAAATAAAAACATCAAAGTATTTGACAAAGTATTATCACAATAGAATTAAAGTCATCAACAATTCAATACAACAAATAAAAAAGTGTAAATCATAATAAAATCACATTTATCAAATTTTAAGTCATCAACCATCTTCCATTTAAAGATTATTAGAGACAACATTAAAATTAGTCTTTTCAAGTCTTTCCATCTTTGTCACTTTCATTTAAGTTTAAAAAGAAGTTATAATATAACAAATTTTTCATCAAAACAAAAAAAAAATAACTAGATTCAGATTAAATGAAATGGCAAAAATAATTATTCCAATTGGAATTATAAACGATTGTTTTTACATTAGGTGAAAGATAACTTATATACTTATTAAAAACTTTAAATCTTAAATCATAAACTCTAAATCAATATACTTAATAAGTTCCTAGTTATTAATGTAATATTTAAAAAATGCTAAGGTTTGAAACATATATATATTTTGCAAAATCAATAACCAATGTTAGACTTATCTAAACAAGCTATGTTTTTTTTCTAATTCCTAATGTGACAAATAAAAATGTTTATTTAACTGAAAAAAATTAAATTAGAAACAAAGTAAATAACTTACATAATAAAAACTTGGTTCGGTGGAAGCATATAAAGATGATAGATGCATATGACTTTGCTTTAAAACATTTGAAGTCGAACTCTTTATATAATATTGAGAAAAAAGACATTTTTTTTAATTTTACATCCTAACAAAGAGATAAACTCTTTCAAAACAAAATCTCAATATTTATAAGTTTATTTTAATGTAAAAAAAAACACTACATTCATTTAGTACTTATCAATTTAAATTGTCATCTTTTTTTATTATATTTCCTATACCTTCATAGTCATCTTTTACACTTTCCATTAAAAAATATTAAAATTTTTTAATGTATAAAAAAAATATAAATTAGATAAAGGACAACTCGATATAGATAAAAGTTATAATATTATAAAATAGTACAATAAAAACACTGATATCCCTAGTTAATTCTTAATAACCTAAAAAAAATAAACATTACTAAGAAATAACAATAATTATCGTTTGAGTTTAAGACTATAAATGTAATGTAATAGATAAGACATTTTGCGATATAATTCCTTTTGAAATTAAAACCTTATATTAAGAACATTTTGACACAAAAAAGAATGTAATGACAACTAAGTCAATAACATAATAGTATTATCATGTAAATTTGGGATTGTTGAATAAAATTAAAAAACAAACAAATAAATTAATGATTTTGAGACAAATAAAACAAACCTAGAATGAAGAATCCTTGACCGGAATGAATGAAAGATTGAGATAATGTTTTTTATCATGATTTTCTTGACAAATATTGATAAAATTATATATTCGTTAATCAAATTTTTTCAATTGAGATTTTTAATTATTTTTTTTATCGATGTCCACATTATCAAATTAAAAACTATTTAATGATAATTAAAATACTTTATTTAAATAAAATAATAAGAATTTAATAAATATATTTTTATCGACAAAAAAAATTAAATCATAAAGTTGTTTTTTAATTTATGTTGATCAATTAAACTTAATTCGATAAATTGGGCTAGATAACCTACAAAATAAGTTAGATCACATAAAATAAATACTGAATTTAAACAAAATTAGTAAACTTTAGTTTCAGTGAGTATAACTTACAACTTATTAGATTTAAGTAAGATCCACGCGTAAGTTTATGAGTAACTCTATTTTTAAAGATAATTATCATAATTGAAAAAATATTATTATATATATATATATATATATATATATATATATATATATATATATATTAGATTTTATATATGTTAAAACCCTATATTTAAAAGCCAAAATCAGTTTCAATTAATTGTTTTATATAACTTCAATTTTCAAAATATGTATTTTATTAATGTTTTAAAATTTATAATTATATGTTTTAATTTTTACTTTCTTTTAGATTGGATCAAATTTAAGATATGATTAGTTAGGAAGGAATGACGAAGTATTATATATAACATATATATATTTTTTTTATTTTACGATGAGGACACTTCAAGAAATATATTAAGAGATTAAATAAGTTTAATGTAATTAACTGTTTTTCTTAATTTGTGCGTAGTTTTTTTTTTCTTATAGATGATGGTGGAACCACTAGAAAAGAATAAAAACATTAACAAATCATAAAATTATTTTTTTACAATTTATATGACAGTTTTATTTAAATTAAAAATTATATTCTTATTTTTCTAAAAAAATCAAATCAGAGAGTAAATGTTAAAAAATGGCAAAATGGATTTTAACAAATGTCATAATGTTCACCTCATCGTATTTTTATTTTAGTAATAAATAACGTGTTAATTAATTCTCAATAATATTTCACTTAAAAATTTAAATAAGTTAATATACTGTAAAAAATCTAAAAATAAAAATACCTTTATAGCTGGCTGATGGCAATAGGCAGCACCCTACACGTGACGCTCTTACAATTTGTCAACCTTTTTAATACATATATTATAAAATCTAAAAAATTGCATTTCTTAATGCTTAAATGAGATTGTGATAAAAATATTGGTAAAATGTATAATATATATATATATATATATATATATATATATATATATATATATATATATATATATATATATTAGAAAGGGATAATTTTTATTGTTAAAATTACAATGATTAAAATCTCCCTTTTTGAACAAGATGGTAAACTTTGTTAGGTTCAATTCTCAAGAAGTAGAAAAAGTATTAACAAATGTCATTACACTTATTTTTAATTTAAATCCTTTATGTATAATTTAAAAAATTATATATTTTATTATCTCCTACAATTTAAATTCTCTCTGTGTACATAAAAAGAACGCTAACTACATATTTTTCTAGTACTCTTTATTATTGTTTAAACTCAATTAAAAAAACACTAGTAAGATTTATTAATTAAGATATGAGATTCTAAAAAAGATATAATGAAATGTTGCTATCATTTAATTACAAAATAAAAAATGACTATTAAGTTTTTTTTTACCATTGGTATACTTTTTTTCAATTCACTTTTTATGTAGATAAGTTGACCTTTCATCAATTATATCATTACATAAAAATATATATTTTCTATAATTGTTATTGATGTTAATTTTTAACCAAACAGAATTATCAATCCATGAATAAAATTGACACTTCCATATGTATCAAGTTATATACACTTATTATTTTCTCCTAATGTCTCATTAATGAAACAAGTCCTTCTCATTAAATTCCTCTTATTTGAACTAACTAAGACTAAGGTGCATCACATCCAAAAAAAATAGAAATTAATGTTTGAATTGCTTGATAAAAAAGTGTAGATGCCTTAATATTGAAGATTGACATACAACCTTTGAATAGGTTCATTCAATAGATCCAAATTCAACCATAGAACATTCCAAACTATAAAAAATTAATGATGTTCTACCTTATTCTTTGTGCAACTGACCCCTAATAAATGGATTACCTAAGAATCTAACAGTATAATAATATCATTCCCTAATAGTAACACTGCTACTATATTTTAATTATATTTTTAAAAATAAAAACATACTGATAACTTTCTTTAAATATTTGAGACACTAATCTCTTTATATATCAAAACTTAAATAATTGTTTTACATGAGAGCTCGTTTGTAATTATTGGGCGAGTATTTGTATTCAACTATTGATTTTAATATCAATAATTTAATTTAAATTTAATATTTTATAAATATATAAAAAATTAAATAACATTAATTTGGGATAATTGAAAGTTTAACCGTTTATTTTGTTTAACTGTTAATTTGGAATGATTTGAAGGAATGAAAAGTTTGTTCCCTCCCCACTTATGAGAAAAAAAGAGATGAAAATACATCGAATTACAATTTTGCCCTATAATTGTAAAGTTTGGATGTTGAGTACAGTACTACAATATAACAGGTAAAAAATTGTTTTTCAAATGACATTTAAAAATATTATTATTCTTTGGAATTTAATTTTGGTCCCAACAACATTGAACTTTAATTTAATTAGTGTATTTATTTTACTATCAAAATATTTATTTATTTTATAATGTTTACATAGATATTAGAAGATACAAACGCAAATAATGTGTAAATAAGAGTCACAAGAATTTACATTAATGAAGAGTTGAAGTAGTTTAATAAGCACTTTGCACTTAATTCTTTTAGACAAACTTCATATTACAATTTTTAAAATTGGTGTAATGAATGATTTGACTTTTTGCAAATTGGACTTGAATGTCTCTGAATTGAAACTGTAGTTTGACAGATATAATTTGATAATTGTAGTGATTGGAAATGAATAGTATTTAATAATTCATGCATCAATTATAGAATTTAACAAAAAGATATCATAAAAAATAATATGAAAACTAAATCTAATTCAAATAATGATACGTAAAATATTTTGGTGCAAATAATGGTAATGACATTCAAATAACATATATATATATATATATAACTGCAAATTAAGTTAAATTTTTATCCCATATATGAATTTAAAAAGGTAAAATTTTTAATTTGTGGATTTTTTAGAAATTATTTAAATAAATTTATATTAGGAAATGTATGATTAGACACCCTTCTAATATATCCACTAGATACGAATGAAAGTTCTTGTAATTTACATCCACTTTCGTTTAATTGTAATGTTTTGAATAACCAAAAATTAGCAAAATCCTTCAAATATATATAACCAATCAATGCTTGAAACATGAGTTTGAATAAACAATTTGACAGTACATATTCTTTACTCTTTCCATCAAAATATATTCACAATTATATAATCAATTATTAGTCTAGACTAACATGTTTTATCAATCTCACCCTCCTTTTCTTTCCACCCTCTCATATCATCATAAATCATAAAGACAAACAATCAGTTTCAGCACTCCTAATCAGCATGAACAGTTAATTATTAAATACAAATCTTTTTGTTTGAGTATTTACTCAATTCAAAACTCTCTAGATTTGTTCTGCTTTTGTGACTACAATCATGAAGAAGGTGGAGGATAGTCTCTCCAGCCACATTGCACCTGCAAATGACGATAATTGAGCAAAATTTTGTAGTCTTTCAGAGACATCCCAATTAGAGGAGACACTTTGAAGGCATATATTGCTTCCAGATATGCAAAATATTGCACATAATCAGTGCGTATGGAGATTCTTTTTTTCTCAAAATATACTTATTTTAAAAAAATTATCCAAATAAATTCATATTCAGCTTGATTTCTAAACTAGACTGATTTACTATTTACATGTTAAGAATTTATTTTTTCAAAGATCAAATTCCGAAGGTGAATAATACCACTAAATTTTCTTTTTTCCTCATTTTTTCCCAATATTTCTAAAAAAACAGACCTGAATTCAATTCTGCCAAAATCAAACTCTGACCTATTTCTCGAGAATTTAGTTACCCAAAATTCAATTCTCCCTTTCTCAATTTTGAAAAAAAAGGAGTGAAGGGCTATTTTAGAATGAAAATTTGACCATCTCAATGTGAACAGTAACATTAAATAGGTGTAATTTGAAAATTAAAATAGAAATGACTATTTGGGTATTTTCTTTTTTTTGAAATGGGTTTATTTAAGAAAAGTAATCTGTGTATGGATGCATATAACTTGACCTATTTTTTTCTCCTTTTACTTTCTGTCTCTTTCCTATCTACCAAGGAGAGTATTAATGAGAAGAAACAAGCACTGTGATTCGCCACCTACCGCATTAATTAAAGTGTCATATTTTACTGAATTCGATGCCAATTTCTCTGAATTCATCTGGCACAGGAGATGAAGTAGGTAGGAAACAGAGATACGTATATATTATACGTATATATTGCCCACGTGATCAACCCTGTTAGTTTCATAACCACGTAATATACATTACAACTCATTTATCTTCTTTTTATAAATATACAACTATTTGATGCACATATTACAACTATTTAAGTTTTTTATTTATCAAACACTATACATCAAAGTTTCCAATAAAAGGAAACATTGTATACCCAAATACCAAGGATCTTGAAAACTCTCATAACGGGCCATTTGATGATCAACGAGTGCAGGAGCACCTCACAAAGACTTTGGAACTCCACTCGTTTCTATCAAGCATTTCTTGGACAGATTGACTATTGAATCTGCAATCACTCTAGCACTAGATTTCATGTAACCACCTGTAATATGGAATGACAAATAAAGTCAACTTGATAAAACAACCAGCAATATGAAGAGAAATAGTTGAAGTTTCTAAAAAGGATTTGTGACATGGATGGGTCGGGAATATTGCCAATTTCTACAGTTAGTTATGAAGAACCTACCTCCCATTAAGCAAATTATATCAATTCGGAACACGGGAAAATCTTCGTGTATTTGTTTATTATTTCGTCTCAACCAAAAAAAAAAAAAAAAAATCCCACATAATTTATACTTTCTTTACTCTACGAAAACATGATTTAACGTTTTTTTGGTGCATCCCAGCGGTTTTCCAAGAAAAATAATATTAGATAAAAGAATCAGGAAGACATACAAAAATTTCCGAAAATGATAATGTCTTTATAATTTGTTAATTGTAAGTTCTGATTAGTCATATTTTCATGTCATTAAATATTGTTATTTGATCACATTTAGGTGAACAAAGTTCAAAGAATCTTTTGATACAGATGGATATAAGGATGACGACAACATGCCTTTTCAATACAGTATCTTTCTATACGAAAGTTAGGACCTCAGTCTCAAATAACTAGCTAACAAATATTATTTCAAAAATTTTTGCATAGACACGTGGTCATACTTAAAAAGATAACCACTTAGAAGTTCGACAAAAGACGAGGCTAATTCCAGGTTTTCCTCAGATTACTTTTTTTAACATAACAAGATGCTTGCAAAAAGTAAGAAAAATGCACAAACTAAAACTAAAAGAGGATTGTAATATTAGCCTAGGTCTTTGTTAGGTAAGTTTCCTTTGCACACAAGAGGCCAAAGTAGCCACCATATGATAGGGTGGAAAACAATAGCAAACCTGAAGTGAGCATGACGATAGGAATGTTTTTCTCACGAGCAAACCGGAAAACTTTTTCATCTCTAAGGGCAATTCCTTCGGGACTGATCTGTGTATATAAAATAGCACAAGCACTGTTTATGGTGAGTGGTAAAGGAATTAACTAAAACACTAATCGAGAATATTTACCATTCTTTTCATATACAAACTACATAGAAATGACTAGGCAATTAAAGTTAATATTACACTCCCTTTGCACTCAATAAGCAAAAAAAAGTAATGTTTGGTGGACCTAAATATAGCAAGTTTCAACCAGCACAACCCTATTTAACGTTACCATTTAAAAATATCCTTATCTTTATACCTAAGTATCACCCTAATATATATAATTGAGGGTAATTTAGTAAAAGTACCTTTTTTATTACTATTCTTAATCAGTGTGAAAGTAGTTAATTTTGTTTATATTTGATTTCAGAGGTCACAACCCTATTTAACGTTACCATTTAAAAATATCCTTATCTTTATACCTAAGTATCACCCTAATATATATAATTGAGGGTAATTTAGTAAAAGTACCTTTTTTATTACTATTCTTAATCAGTGTGAAAGTAGTTATTTTGTTTATATTTGATTTCAGAGGTGATATTTTACTGCAATAAAGCAAATTCAAGAATGACATTACCTCCAGCCTTCCTAATGGATCTCCTTCTAGGATGTCGGTTCCAGCATTATAAATTACCAACTCAGGGTTAAACCTACGCCCAGCAACCTTGAATCACGTCGATATGAAAATCAAAAGTTAGTATAAGTACTTGAATGTTAGCATGCCATCTTCACCAGATAAACAATTCTAAGGTGTGCTATGGGTATGATTGGAAGTTAAGAGGAAAGGGTGGAAGGAAAGTAAATGGGAAGGGAAGGGTGGAGATTAGGAGGTAAGGATACCGTTCTATTTCCCTTTTTTCGATTTTTAAAATAAAGGGAAAGGTAAGATAAAGCGCACCGTGCATCAAATGAACAGTTAATGTAATTGGACTTGGATAGGTCATAAAAATGTACAAAAGTATACTCAGCTACACATATCCTAGTTAGGCATTGAGTATTAAAGCCAATAATATCAGAGAATTACAAGTTTACAACGATAATATATAAGATACCTCCAGTGCTTCATCTAATTTTTGCAGGTACTCTTCTGTAAGCGTCCCACTCTGAAATTTCAGGGGGAAACATACGAGTGACAGAGAATCTTAAAGAGAGCTATCAGAAAACAAAATATGATTAAGGTTTAACTGATAGTTTATATACCTTTACTTCAACTTTCTGATTTATGTAGTTTCTCGCCTCGTAATCCTGATATAGAAGGTAAAAGGGGACGGCAAGGAATTGATATAAGTCGGTCTCAAGATGATAAAATTGTGACGACCCTATCAGAATATATGCATATTTTAAATTAAAAGCAAATATTAATTAGCTTTTGACAATGGACAATCCATCTTCACAAACTTAGACCTTTTTTCCAATAATCAGAACAAACATCTTCCGACATCACGATGAGGCATTATTATTTAGAAGACAGTAGGCATTAATGTGTTCCTGAACCCATTTCAATAAATTTTTCAGCTAAATCATTTTATGGCTTTCTGCATACTTCATTTACAAGTCAGTCGCAGATTCAAACAGAAAATATTAGCATGTTTTAGCTTTAGTGCTTGACATAAATGCCTTAAAACCTACATTTGAATAGATTTTCACCACTGGATATAGCAAGTGTAAACAAGACCAGTAAAGGAGGCTCCCGTAAATAGTACAAATATCAAGATTGGCCAAATAAATGAAGTTATATGGAAGTTACTCCCACAAACACAAGTATGACCATACAATTGTCGGGGAATATAATTAAATAAAAAAGACCACGCTCTAAATGGCCTTTCCAAAATTTGAAGTTTTTTTAAAACAAAAGCCTCATTTGATCCATGTAAACTGGTAGTATCCAATTGCAAGATATGGGACTCAGGTCCACATAATAGGAGGCGCAAAATCTAGGTATGGAGTTTACAAGGCTTCGGGTTCTACAGCTACAATGGCTAAGTTTTTGTGGTTCGGTCCTCCCAATTTTCTTATCACGAGTTCTTGACTATGTCTTTTAGCTGCTATCAGGTAGTGGGGATGATGATGTATACTGCAATGTTTGTCTGGGAGTAGTTAAATGGCTAGTACACGACCAACTTGCATTGGTGTTGGAACTGTGACTCTTGGTGGGATATTAGGATCCAGTTGCAAGTATGATGACTCTCACGTTGGAGGTATGGAATTTTAGTGTTATGTTTGTTGGGCCTTAGGCTCTCTGATTATAATGGTTAGCTTTTGTGATGTGATTCGCTTAAGGTTCTAATTCCCTACTTAGTGGAAAAAGGATTCTATTGTTATTAAAAGGGCAGCACCTAGTAGATGAGACTCCAACCATGTGTGATCTAGAGAGAGACATTATTTGCAAACTTATTCAGTGACTAGAACACATTATCACCAACTCACACGACAGCAATCTTCCTGATGTACCAACACTCACTCTTTTTTACCAGTGGAATGTAGAAATGAAATTGCAATCTACGCTTTCATGCCACTCCACAATGATATACCCAGAAAAATTCATACTTCATTCCGTAAAAAAGACTAGACAATTCAAATGTATAATATAACAGGACACTGTGACACATCAGATGCCAGCCAGCAATGTTGAATAGATAAGACAAAATGTGAAAAGAGAAACATAGAAAAATCACTTCAAAATACTAGATAGGAATAAAAATTATGTAAAACAAATCAAGGAGAGGATTACCAAAGGATATATTCCAGGATTGTACATATCCAAGATATAGACTCGGCCTGACATAACAAAGTCCTTATTAGTAAAAACCTTAAAAGATAAGAAACCAAACACTAGAGTAAAATATTTTTCGGACATACTATCATAGGCAAAGTCCATTTCATGACCGTTTCCTTGATGTGCATCAAGATCAATGATCATCACCCTGAAAAATTTGCGATCAACTTTTGCACGAGCAATAACAGAATACTCTAACTTGCAATAGGATGGTACCTTGATATATTCAACTGAACAAAAGCAAAGTGGATGCAAAGAGAAATATCTGCATAAGCACAGAATCCACCTCCTTTTTCTGCAGAGCAGTGATGAAAACCTCCTCCGACATTAATGGCCCATCCTCTCTCCTTTGCAAGTTTTGCAGCCAGTACAGTTCCTCCAACCTGTCATTAGATTAGGAGCAAGATCAGATTTTGGGAGTGCTAAATAGACTTAAATAGAACAGTCAACTTACCTGCTTCCTGAATGGGGAAAGAACTTTTTGTTGCACAAGACAATTGGGAATTAATGCCACGGGAGGGACCTATATTTTAGTAATTTATCTCGGTAAATAACCCATCATAATGCATCAACTATATAAAGCCTCAGCAACCATATAACAGTTATCATATAGAACTCCAGCACTAAATAGCAAAAACAAATACAATAAAGAACTCCAGCACAAGCATACCAGCTTTCTATTCTAAAAGACAAGAAAAAATTTTACACCAATTTTTAGACGCCATATAAGAGCGGTTAAAGAAAAACAAGGAACATATAAGCATCACCAACCAAACCAGAAGTGAGGAAAGTACCTCAACTATCATAGCAACTTTTGAACTCTCCTTCAGGCTATTAAGATACGATTCTGTGTGAACCTTTGGAGAAAAAGGAATGAAAGAAACGGATTCAGCACTAGACATTTGCTAAATTACATCAGTTTCAGTCATATTTATTGTTTGTTGCAGCTATACCTGTGATTTGAACATACGTGCACAATTTCCAAAGACATGTCAAATGCAATTTAAGTCCTGATTTAGTTAAATTTCTCTATAAACACTTACAAAAGGAAGATAAAATGAGATAAATTATCTCATTAATCAATATCAACTAATGCACAGCACTTCAATTTCATATGACCTCTCTTATCTCTCCAAAAATGACCCACATAAGTTGATTTTAACTTATCCAATTCACAAACGCTTGTAAAAAAGAAGATAAAATGGGATGCATTTCTGTTGTTAAATTAAACTCAACTTATAAACTTCAACTTTCTAGAAACTCCCTTATGTAACTCCAAAAGTTGAAGTACATTAGTTGATTTTGACATTAGTGTTCACCAAAAAGTTTGTCCAAACAAGGTCTTCCTAAAAAGTATTACATAGCGCTTACCACTAGAAGATCATCCTTGGAAGCTTCCAGAGGCTCAACGATGCATTTTTTGTCGAGAATACCAAACGAAACGAGGAACCGGCAAATGCGTCCCCACTTCGACGAATCAAACGGATGCCTGCAACAATCAGCAAACAGTTGCAAACTCCCCACACTATTCACAATCAATTCAATTCAAAGCTTCAGAAAACGGCGTTATCTGAGGAAAATGCTTACAGTTTCTCTATACCGAGAAAAGCTATGTCGTAGGATTCGGAGTAGATTAGCGGAACCTGAATTAGTCAAAAACCGAAGGCTTAAACACTCGACGCGCCAAGAGTGCGAGTGTGCGGAACTCGCTTACCTTGGACGGAGACACGTCGAAGTAGAGCTTGCTGGAGAGGATGCGATTGCGCCGGAGAGCCTCGGCGTCGTTCGCGGAAGAAGACGACATCGACAGCGGTCGCGATAGCAACGGCGATGGTGGAGAATGGAAGATGTTCTGATGCAAATTGGCCGAGCCAACGAAACAACGAGTCAACTCAGTAAAATTTGGAGAATCGTCGAAACCTAACTCACTCACCTTGCTAAACTCGGACACTCGGTTGACCCATTTCATGCATGCACCGAAAACCGAATCAGAGCTAACTCGAATTGCTCAACTCGCTGTGTATAGAATTATCCAGAAAAATGTTTTTTTTTTTTTTTTTTTTTTTCCATTGCATTTT
>Ga0209489_107078_pt1 | contig 17206 bp, 19 predicted proteins | sample SiratrowhiteBW_FD_187527 | JGI IMG/M metagenome (GOLD analysis project Ga0209489, IMG submission 187527) | Root nodule microbial communities of legume samples collected from California, USA - Siratro white BW (SPAdes) (version 2) | ecosystem: Host-associated > Plants > Roots > Nodule | place... | reverse complement strand
AGCTGAGTGTCCGGCGGACGACCGGGCCGCTGGCGCGCTTCAGCGCAAGCCAATTGCGGCGCGACGGGACCTGATTGCGGTTGGCTTTGGCGCTCCCTACGAACCCCTGTTTCAGCCTTGAGAGGGCTCGGCACGTGCAAACAACGTGTTTGCTGACATTCGCCTGCGCTCGCCTATGCCTTTGTAAATGTGAACTAAAGCAAGGATTCGAGTAGGCTGGCGTTCGCTCGCGTCCACCTGTATAAATACACGTCTACTGGACACCGGCGAGACACTTTCTGTCGATGACGCAAGCTCGGCTGAATGGCCATGGCAAGACTCATCACGGATGACAAGTGGGACTTGCGGACGCGGTCGCCGCGGCTGAAGCTAGACATGCGGAAGAAGCCCTACTTTGTCTCGATCGGAGAAGGGCTGTCTGTCGGCTATCGGCGCAACAAGACCGCCGGCAAATGGGTATTTCGAAAGGCTGACGGCAAGGGAGGGATGGCAACGAGGGTCATCGGGATTGCGGATGACTATGAGGAAGCAGACGGTGAACGCGTTCTGACTTACGGGAGGGCCCTGGAAGAGGTCAGGCGGATGGGTACCCATCGCGCCGGTGCCATCCGAGGCTCAATAACGCTCCGGCAGGCATTCAAAGAATATCTTCCCAAGTTGAAGGGCAAAAATGCCCGCAGCGCGCGAACCACGGAGGGACGCGTCGAAAAGCATATTCTTTCGAAGTTGGGCGACACCAAAGTCGCGGATTTGACGAAGACGCAGATGGAGCATTGGCAGGCTTCAATGGTCAGAGAGTCCGAGGACAAGGAAGATGTAAGGAAATCCAAAGATTCTGCCAACCGCGTGCTTTCGATGTTCAAAGCGTTTCTGAATCATGCGTATGACGACAAGAAGAACGGTATCCATAGCGACGAGGCCTGGCGCAGAGTTAAACCGTTTCACAACGTCGGTCGTCCACGCGACATACGCTTTTCACCGGTGGACATGCGCGATCTGATCGAGAACTGCCAAGACGGCAAGCTGCAGGAATTGGTCCAAGCCGGATACGCGACAGGAACTCGCTATGAGGAACTGACGGATGCCAAGATCCGCGACTTCGATGTGAAAGGAAAGACCCTCAAGGTTTCCGGGAAGACCGGCGCGCGGCATGTCATCCTTCAGCCCAGCGCCGTGAAGCTCTTGAAGCGGATTACGGCGAAGCGGTCGCGAGATGACTACATCTTCGTGAAGTCCGACGGATCGAAATGGAAGCCGTCGGACCAGATCCGCAAGATGAAGAAAGCCGTTCTGAAGGCGAAATTGGACCCCAAGGGCTGCTTTTACGTGTTGCGTCACGCGTACATCTCCGAGTCCATCGAAGAGAACGTCCCGTTGAACGTGATCGCTCGAAATTGCGGGACGAGCATCAGAATGATCGAAATTACCTACGCCAAGCTGCTCGCTGACAAGCAGCGAAAGTTTATAGAGCGCGGCGCTCCCAGGCTCCGCCAGCTCAAAAGGACCGCCATTGATGGTCGCCGCAACGCGAGCACCTAACTTGGTACCGAACGGCGCGATACGGCTGAGTGAAGCCTTCGACCGGCTGTGCGCGCGGCTTGACCCCGAATGGACCTACCTACCCGAACTATGTGTACAATGGGATGAGCGCATCGCCCGAGGCGACGAGGACCTCGGCGGAAATCCGTACCATCATATGCTCGAGATCGAATTCCGTGCGGAGCGAATGCTACGTTGGGCGCTCTTCGATGGTGAGCTTTGCGCTTGCGTCCATCACTTACATACGGGGGTCGATCTCGAGCTCTACAAGCCAGACTGGTGGCGCATGGGACGGAGTGTCGGCCTCCATAGCGACTATACCGATGACCGTATGCTCGGACCAGACTGCCAGCTAGACGGAGTTCCACATCCCATTTTCCTCTCGAAAGAAGCATTCGAGAATTGGCTAGGAACAGAAAAGCAGCTGGCGGTTACGACTCAACGAGCGGCCAGCCACGAAGCCGAGATCGTGCGTGACACTGTCGCATTTTCCCTCGAAGAAATAGCCGAGCGCACTGGATTGTCGAGAAGCACGCTTTACAAGGAAAGGGACGCGAACCGCTTGATCGTCAAGAAATGCGGTGATCGGACCCTCGTGCTCGAGAGTGATCTGGATCGATTCCTGCGAAATTTGCCAAGCTCCTGAGGCAGACGCTTGAACCGCGCGCGAGCAGGTACCGAGCTTGGCATAAGCTTGGAGGATTTGGTCGAAACCAGCACGCTTCGAGTTTGACCTCGATGCCGTTGAATCTGACAAAATGATCTTGAGCTTCTCATCATCGGTCCACCGACGGCGCGGGCCAGTCGCGACAACCTCGAACCGGAGGCAAAGTGAACTGAAACACAGCGCCCCGTGTCTCATTCGCGGCCGCCCAAAGCTGTCCGCCGTGCGCCTCGATGATTGAATTGCAGATGGCTAGGCCCATGCCGGTGCCCGCCGGCTTAGTGGTGTAGAAGGGGTCGAATAGACGGTTGATCATTGTCGGGTCAATCCCCGGGCCGTTATCGCGCACGACGACAAGAATCCCGCCTGAGGCATTCGCGGTCGTGCTGATATGCAGCTCCCGCGGCTCCTCGTCGAGGCTGCACATAGCTTCGACTGCGTTGAGGATCAGGTTGAGAACGACCTGCTGCAGCTGGACGCGATGGCCTTCCATGAGAGGCAAGCCCGTGGCCAGATCTGTCTGCAGCGAAACGCGATGTCTGAGCAGTTCGCTCCGGGCTATGGTGACGACGTTCAGGATCGCATTATTAACGTCAATTGTTTCTTTCCGTGCTGGCGTTTTCTTGATCAAGGCGCGGATCCAATTAATAACCTCGCCGGCTCGATTGCCGTCGGTCACAATGGACGCGAGCGCCCGCTGCGCCGCCGCGACATTCGAAGGTTGAGAGCCTAGCCAGCTCAGGGCGGCCTCCGCGTTGCAAAGCATCGCCACGATCGGCTGGCTTACTTCGTGGGCAATCGAAGCGGTGACCTGTCCCATGGCCGCTGCGCGGTTGGCGTGCGTCAGCTCCGCCTGCATCTCGCGCAGAGTCTCAGCGGCGCGCTTCCGTTCGGTAATATCGCGGCTCAGCGATATGATCAGCCGCTGCCGGCCTTGCTGGAACGCTCGCATGCGGACCTCGACGGGAAACACGGTGCCGTCCTTTCGACGATAGCGTCTCTCCAGCGTTGCAACACCCCCGCCCTTGAGGTGCTCGCGGTGACGCTCCCAAGCCGCTGCATCCAACTCCAGATCGAAGAAGAACGGCCTCTTCCCAATCAGTTCGTCGCGGCCGTAACCCAAGCTCTCGCAAGCATTTCGGTTCACGTCGAGAACGGTTCCGTCTTCGTCGTGAAGCATGAACGTGTCTGTCGCGTGGTCTACGAAGGTGCGGAAACGGGCCTCGCTCTCGCGCAGCGCCTCTTCGGCGCGCTTGCGCTCGGTGATGTGGCGTCCGACCCCGCGGTAGCCTATGAAGCGCCCGCTCTGATCAAAAACGGGCAGCCCCGAGACGGCCACGTAGCGCTTGCCGCCGTCGGGCGTAGGCCGCGCGAGTTCGAAATCGCGGAACGGCAGATGGGCATCGAGCGTCTCCCGGTGCTGACGCCAGCCCTCTTCATCAGGCTCGAGGTAGGGCACTTCCCAACGCGTCTTGCCAATCTCGGAGATCGGAGCCTCGCTAAGCATCTCAGCGAACTCCTGCCGGATGAAGCGATGCTGCGCGTCGGTTTCCCAGTACACATCAAAGGAGAATTGCACAAGGGTGCGAAAGCGCTCCTCGCTCTCGCGCAACGCCTCTACGATCTCAGAGGGTACTTGAGCCGGATGTTGCATGGCCGACCTTGTTGCCAATGAGCAATGGATACAATCAACTCATGTCTTACGGCAGGTGCCGCGCTGTTGCGCTTTACGAACCCGCGGATAACCCCAGCGGTCGTGGAACGGTTGACCGTCGGTCGATAGCCTCACCTTGCAATATGATCAATCGAAGCTCGTCGCGTCACGACTATACTTACGTATGCAAAGCTTCTGGAGCATCCGGGCACAGTGAACGGGAGAATCGTCTGGCCCTCAGACATGAGTGTCCGACGGCCGTGCGCTTTGCGCCATGAGCTGCTGTTTCCAGTAAGTCGCTGTTTGACCTAAAGTCGCTGTGCTTCGCGCCTAGCTGGGTCGATGCTGCCGCTGTATGGGCGCTCTCGTCGGGGGCAGATTGGACGTGGCGCTGAAGGTCCATTCTGTCGTGGAGGATGCGCGATTTCGATCGTGCGGTTCGGCGCGGCCCGGTACATCAGGAAATGACCTTCGCGACGGTGGCGCCGCGAAAGCACAACCCTGGGCGACGGGGCCGCCGCCGCAGCGAAGGCGCCGCGCGCGCGCCGCCGACAGCAATGGCCGTGGGGAAGTGGCCTCGCGAAAGGATTTGTTTGGAGGCGCACGCGGCGGTTTCGCCGCGGCGGCGCCGGCCGTGCCCGCCGCGGTCATCACCGCGGAGGATATGCGGCGAGTTCGACTTCAAGAGAGGCCGCCCAAGGATTAGAATGCCGGAGGACGGCGGCGCCCGTGTGGTCCAGGATTGCGGGCAATCATGCGCGGGACGACAGGAGCAAGGATTGACCAAATGGTGAACTGGATTCGCGGAAATGCCGCTTGCAAATCCCGCAGCAGGCAAGCACGGCATCGGGCTTGCTTGCAAGGCGCAAGGCTTGGCTCAAAAACACCGTCGCCGATAGGGCGACCAGAACTGGGGCTCACGCCCCCGAGGGGTTAGGACGGAAGGACTCACAAGGCCTTGACCTCGCGTACGGGGAGCACACATGGCGACTTCGATACAGTTGGCCCAGGATCTGTCGGCGGCGCTGGGGATTCCGGCCCCGACCGTGATGCATATTCTGGGCGGGCTGCGGTCCGCCGGACTGATTATGTCGCGCGGGCGGGGGCCGAGCGCCACGGCCATGTCCAGCACGGATGCGAGCGCGCTGCTGATCGGAATCGGATCGGGGGCGGCCGCCGCTCACGTCGGGCCGATCACCCGTAGCCTGATGACGATGCCGCTGCGTCACGCCTTGCGCCCAGCAGTGGTCGGCTTCGAGAAGGTGCGCGACCACGAGCATCGGTTCTACCATTTCCTGCAACCGCACTCGTTCGTCGAGGCGCTAAATCTGCTGCTGGATGCGGACGACCAAGCGCCTGAACCCGAGGCGGACAACCGCGTCCAGGTCAGCCCCTTCGACTGGCTTGATCGGCTGTCTTTGACAATCGGCGCCGACGCCAGCAGATCGAGGGGCTTCGCCGTGATCAGAAGTTCTTCCGCCTCGCGCGAGATCGCCAACATCTACAGCACATGGACCATCCTGCGGCCGTCCGGGCCGTGGGACCTCGACGTCGCCCGGCTGTTCGGCCCGGAGGGCGGCGCCTTGTCCGCCATGCACGTCGGCGGCAGGGTTCTTCGCGCTGCGATAGGGTCGCTGCGCGAGCCGGTGAAGGGCGCCCGGCCACGGCCGGAACGGATCGCGGGGTTCAGCCGGCGCGCGGTGCGCAAGTGAGCGGATCCTCGACCCGGTCGGCCTCATCGACGGAAGAGAATGCCGTCCTTGAGGGCGAAGCGTTGATCGGCGCGGCGCCGCACTGCGTGTTCCAGATAGGCGAGAAATTCGTCGTACGGCGCAGCGGGAGCGAGCGCCGCGTAGAGGTCGGCGACGTACTGGGCGCCGTAACGCTCGACCATCAAGAACACATCCTTATCCAGCCCCCTGAGCCGGGGCTTGGGTGGCGCGGCGTCCGGGACTTTCGCACCCGGTGGCGCGGCCATTTCCCAGAGCTCGCGCACGTCCACCGTCCAGCGGCCGTCGGGGCGCTGGATGAGACCGTCGCCAGGCGACAGTTGGACGGCCATGCGCCGTCGCCTGAGCTTCAGCTCCTTCCGGAGCGGCTCGGCGAGCAGATCGTAAATCTGTGCGGGTTGGAGCGCGCGCCTTTCCGCCGCGATCACGCTCCTGACCGCCACCCGGATCGCCTTTCGCCGCTCTGCCCACCTAGCCACGGCGGGCAAACACAGGATGGTACGGATTGAACGACCATGTCTCGCCTGCGCGCACCAGCGCCGGGAACGAGGGCGCGACGCGCGGCAGGACCTCCGCGACATCCACCAGCGCGCGCATGTATTTCGGCAGCATCGCCGCGATCTCGTCCGTGGTGCTCGGACCGCGCAAGCTGCAGATGTCGATGGCGTAGACGGCGGTCTCCTCGTCCAGCGACAACCCGCGAGGCCGGTTCTCGTTGACGCCGATGAGTGACCACCAGCCCTTATCGTGCCTGAGTTGCGGGTAGTGCCGGGCGGCCGCCATGAAGGGGATGGAGGGCTGGCGCGCCGGCAATGCCGCGCGCAGCGGCTCCGACAATCTCGCCCGCAGTTCAAAGGCCCTAAGGGCACACCGTCGGGCGCTCAGGATCTCGACGAGTTCGCGGCCGAGCGCGCGGTAGTCCATCTGGCGCCGGCGCGACCAGTAGCGCCCCCGGGTATGGCGGGGTACGTGCCGGCGATCTGCCAGCCAGTAGCCGCCGTCCGCCAGCTTGCGCAATTTGGGGTTATCGGCCCTGGCAAGCACTGCGTGGGCGTTGTGGCGCCGGAAATCGAGCTTCAGCCGTGCCTCGACCGCCGCGTCGTAGATTTCCGTGGGCCCCGCTGGGCGTCCGATCCGCTCGAGATATTCGACGGCGTATTCCGAGAACAGCTCACGCCGAGCCTTGTCGCGCGCGCGCCTGACTTGGGCCGGGGTGTCCTCGCCGCGGCGCCCAGCATGCGGATTGAGGGATTGCCGCGAGTGATAGCCCACAGCGGGTGCCTTGTCCGGGACCGGCTTCCCCCGCCGCCAGAACAGCCCGTTTGGGAGCTGCTCCAGGTCCGAAGGCGCAGAGCGCTGCAGCGCCTGGCGGGCGTAGGCGCGGCTCAGGCCAGGCCCGTACACCAAGGCCGCGCCGTCGTAGATCTCCGTGGCTCCGGCGGGCCGGTCCACGAGCTCGACATACGCGGCGGCGAACGCCGCGAATCTGGCCCGCTCAAGCGCACATCGCGCAGCGGCCTCGTCTGCCGGGGTATCAAACGGCAGGAGCATCGCGAGCCGATCGCGCGTCTCCGGGCTCACCACACTGGCGTCGACGACAGCCGCTCGTGCCGGCGCGAGCAAGTCGGCGGTGCCGCGAAAATCGAGGTCCGGCGGCTTGGTTTCGAAGGCCCCGCGGCTCGGTTCGGCAGTCGGGCAAAGAAGGCCTGCCGAATCGTCGGATGTGGCCTCGACCGGCGAACAGCCGTGGTCCCGCTTCCAGGCATTCACCAGCCGTGTGACCGGCGCCTGGCCGCGGCGAAGCAGCGGTCGGAGCTTCGCAACGGTCACGAGCTTCGGATCGTAGCCGCCTGCCGCGCGGGCCAGCGATTCCATCGCGGCGAGCGCCGTCTCGTCGACGGACCCGAATTGCTGACGGGACGCGGCCAGCGTCGCCGGCGGGTGCGAGTTCGGCCCCGCACGGTCATCTGATTCAACGGGAAAATTTTCCGACACCGCTCCAGAAACGCAAGGAGAACCGCGCGCCAATTGCGGGCGCCAATGTCGGAAAATTTCCCTCAACCTGTTGATTTCGCTCGGGTCGAGCGCCGCCCGCGGGGGGTTCGTATTTGTCTGTCCAAATTTCCAAGTATCTGACATCACGGAACAATTCCGAATTTTCCGACGACCAGATTCGGCCATTTTCCGACAAACCTACGTAGACCCGCGATTTTTTCCCGCGATCGTACATAGACCGCGCCCGCTCTTTTTCGGAGTCGCGCTGCGCAAGCTCATAGACGCCGCTGTAAATGTCAATACAGATTTGCTGCATTGATGTATGGCCACGATCGAAATCGAGAGACCGTACTACACGCGCCCCTATTACATGCGTCGTGAGGGCCGCCTGCGACTGCGCTGGGATTGCAGCGCGCACGCACCGGACGATTTCGAACCCAAGACACAGATCCTCGACCCGAACTGGGAGGTCGCTTTTCGGCAGGGGTGGGAGCTGTATGAGAAGCTGTTGCAGGCCCGGGCGCGCCAGGGTTCGGCGATTGTGCTTGCCAACCATCGGCCCGGCACCCTCGGCGGCCTGTTCGAGGCCCAGAAGAAGCATCCGACCTTCACCAAGCTCGTCACGCCCAGCACCTGCAAGGGTTACGGCAAGCAGCTCGATCGCGATGGCAAACGAATCCTTCGACTTGAGAGGTTCCGCGGTTTGCGGTTGAGCGAGGTACCAGTCGCCGAACTGACGGTCCCCGCGGCCAAGGCGATCCTGTATGACCTATTCGACCTGGGCCTCGCGGTGTTTGACGTCAAGGGCTACAACAGATGCCGAGAACTGCTGCGCCTGGTGTTCAACAACATGGTTGGCGAGTATGAGGGAGTCCCCCTCGACAATCCTATCAGGCACACCCGGCACCTGCGGGACAAGAACAAGCAGAAAAAGCTCGGCGCCTCGATCTTGCACCTGGCCTATTTCGATTACGGAGCGAGGTTAGAAGGTGTTCCGAATCTTGGGACTGCCGCGCTCGCGACGTTCGAACTTCAGCTGCGCTCGACCGCCGTGCTCGCCCACTGGCTCTGCGAACACTGGAAGCCCACGGGCCGGGACAATCAGGTTTATTTGGTGCGGCCCAAGGTCGGAAACTCCAGGTGGATCGACCTGCACGATGTACGTGGAGAGCCGTACTTCCCGGCGCTCGAGGCGCGCGTGGATGCCATAAAGGGTGAACGCAAGTCGGGGATTTTGATCCCGCGGGATGGAACACATGATACGCCATGGGGGCTGCGGGACGACGGTCAGCTGACTCACGAGTTCTACAGTTTGTTCGACCGGGTCAAAAAGAAGGTCCGACTGCCCGACGCGCTGAAGTGGTCCAGCTTCCGCCGAGGTGGCATCACCGAGTCCGCCGAGGCAGGCTGCACAGAGAACGAATTGATGTGCCTCAGTGGTCATCTCGATCCGCGAACGGCGCGTGTCTACATCACTGAAACGATGCGCATGGTCAGCAATGCGCAGCGCAAGCGGATCGCGCAGCGGACTGAGGTGATCCAAGGACTCATCGCCGCGCACAAGCTCGACAAGCTCCGCGAGGAGCCGGAGTTTCAGCAACTCCTGGAGATCCTCGGCCCCTTCGTCACCAAAGAGATTCAACTCGACGATCTCTAGCCCGAGCCGTGCCGCTGGGCGGCGAACTTCCTAATCTCGATAATGTGCCAGAGGCATTCGATCCTGCCGCCGCTGTGCCGATAGGAAGTGGGAGGCGCGGCCTCCCCGCGCGCGATCGCCTGGCAGAGCTGCCGCGTAGTCGCGAAGTTCATGAACGCAGCGGCCGTCTCGGCCGTCATCTCTTCCGGCCACAGCGGGGGGAAGCGCGCGGGACGGTTGGGCACGTGGACGGGTACGGAGTGCGATGGGGGCTGAACGAGCTGCGCGCCGCGCGTGCGCTTTTGCGCGGGGTGGATGGAAAACGTAGCCTCCGGCTGCGAGCGGCGGACCCGCTTGGGGCTGACGAAGCGCACTTCGTCGGAGCCGAGCTTGTACGCGTCCCCGGCCTTGACAATATTCATGCTGAATCCGGTGACTCGGTTTCGGCCCGCAGAGCCGTCACCCGCCTGCCCCGAGCGCGTGCGGGCAAAGGCAGTCGCCCTACCTTCAGGACTCCGCCGCGATCCTTCGAGAGCGGATCCGCTGGCCGTGCGCTATCGAGTGCGCTCGAGCGTGGTTGGGCGTTGCGCAGAGGGCCTCGGGCGGCAACGCCGCTTTCCGCCAAGGGGACCAAGGATTCACTACTCGGCGTGTTCATCGCTCGTCCGGCGCAGTTTTGCTGGCGGCCTGGCCCGGCCAAGGCGTCGCGCACACAGCTCCGAGCTGGCGCAGGCACTCGGCAACATCCGCGCCGGTGGCCCTGTTCCAAGAGTCCTCGAGTCGCCGCCTCAAGGACGGGCAGCGCTCGTGCTGTAGCGGCTGCGTGGAGGCGACCGCCGCTCCAGCAGCCGGAATGCCTATCGCGCCAATCATATCGGTCCCTCCTCAATGTCGCGGCGCGCGCGAATCATATCGGCCGCGCTAATTCCGTCGATCCGGCTGGATCGCAGGAGCGTCGAGGCGATCGCCTCGAGCGCGGCCCGGTGCTCGAGCAGAGTCGAACGGCATGCTTCGGCAGCCCGCGTGAGCTCGGCGTGCGACGCGATCCGCACGTCGACATACGAGAGCAGTTCATCCGTGTCCTCGTGCGACGCGAAGAATAGGAGGTGTTTCGGTCCGCTCATCCCGAGCGATCCAACCATGGCTGCAGCAAGGGCGGTCGCTTGCTGCAGGTCGGACCCGCGCGTGCCGCCGGCACCGTGCGACGCCTCGCCGAGCATGATTTCTTCAGCGATGCGGCCAGCGAGCAGCACCTGAAGACGGTGCTGGTAATCCGAATAGGTGCCTGCGAACGGCGGCGCTTTGGTCCTCACCGTCGCCCCGCCCCTGTTCCCCGACCGGACGATCGACGCGCGTACGTCAGCTTCGTGACCGAAATGAACGATCTCCGCCACGACATGGCCTGCCTCATGGACAGCGCAGCGCCGAATTTCCGAGCAGTCGCGGTCCTCCCGATCCAGCAGCGCCCGGCGGAGATCGGCGAGCTCGAGCGCGCGGTCGGCGTGGCGCGCGAAGCGCAGGGCGTCGTTCGTGATCCTTTCGACGTCGGCTCCAGTGGAGCCCAACGCGAGCAAGCAGATTTCCTCCAGATCCTCGCCCGTAAGCCGACCCGCGAGGCGGACGCGAAACATGCGCTCGAGATCGCACGCGTTGGGCAGCCCGATCCGGATGATCCGGTTGAGTCGACCGGACCTCACGATGGCAGGATCGCAACGCGACAGATCGTTGGATGCGGCTAAATAAATGAGTCCTTCGCGGCCGGCGACGCCGTCGAGTTGCGCGATGAAGGCGTTCACGACCTCCACGACGTAGTCGGCATGGGCGTGGCGGAGCTTGCTGCGGTCCGCGAAGGAATCGATTTCGTCGGTGAAAAGAACGCACGGCGCTTGCGCGCGAGCGGAATCAAAATCCCGCCGCATGGCTCGCAACAGATGGCCGAGATGCCCTTCATCCGCCGACTGCCACTGGGCCAGCGAGCAGGCCACCAGCGGCAGGCCAGCAGCGCGGGCGAAGGATTCGGCGAACAGCGTCTTCCCGGTGCCCGGCGCGCCAACGAGGCAGGCACCGGGGTCCAGCGCCGACCAGGGAAGCTCTCCGCGCCGCCATGCGTCGAGGTCGCGTATGGTCGAGCGGGCCCATGCAACGGCCTCGTCCATCCCGTGCAGCTCGTCCAAGGAGATGTCCCGTCCGCGTTTGCGTTCCAACTTCTCCGCAGCAAGCCGGCGCAGCTCGGCCAGACACTCGGACGGGCTGCGATCGAACCGGATAGCAACGATCAGGTCGACCAGCGTCACACGGGCGACAGTCTGGGCGTCGAGCAGCTCGCGGCAGCGCTTTCCGGTCACGATGCGAATCACGCGCCCGATGGTGACCGGATCGAGCGGTGGAAAAGTGAGGCGGATCCGCTGAGACTTCAAAAGGGCTTCGGGCAAGTGCGTGTCGGCGTTGGGCGATATCGCAATCAACGGAAGCGCAAGCGACAGCGCCGACAATGCCTCGCTTTCCCGCGCGCTCCTGTCCTTCGGCTGTGGACGCTCCTTGGCCGCGAGATAGATGATGTCATAGTCGTCCCGCTTTCCGGAATTAGAAGCGCCGACCTTCATCACGCGGGTTGTCGCCGGAAAAAGCGTGTCTTGCCAAATGGCGACGGCGCGGTCGAGCATCTCCGGATCGGGCACGTCGATGATGACCACCGGCGCAGACGAGCGGATCGCTTGCCATAGCTCGGGTCTGGAGTCGAACATGCGGGAGACCAGGAGCCGCGCCGCCGCTTTCGCCGGGGTCACCGGATGCGACGGTGGCCGAGGTCGATGCCGGGTAAAGAACGATCCGAATTCCTCGCCCGGCTCCTCTTCCTGAGTCCGCGAGTTTGCTGCGATTGCCTTGTGCACCTCGGCGCGAACGGCCGTCTTTTTGCGAGCCGCGCGCATCGCCTTCTCGGCGGCAACACGCGCCTCCTCTTCAAGCCTCTTGACCAGCAGTTCGTGCTCTCGCGCGGCGGCGACTTCGGCGATGTGGAGGCGATAGCGTAAAGAGGCCCGCCAGTCGGCCCGGTAAGCGGCCAACTCGAGCGAGCCCATAGGCCCGATTGTGGGCGCGGAGGGTGGATGTTGCGTTGATGCCAAGGCTCCGATCTGGGGCAGCGGCCGCGGCCGCACAGGCAGTTCTGGCGCTGTGATGTTCTCTTCACTCATGTTCTCACCGGCTTTCATGATGCTGAGTCGGATTTTTTCGGGGAGCGCTTCAGGCACGCGTTGCCGAAACGATCCGGATCAGTTGCCCATCATCGTTCCTGCGCATCGAACGGACTCCATCGCTCACGCTGGATTCACGTGCGAAGGGACAGCTTCCCGATCAGTAATTGAAAGTCCTAGCCGGGCCGCGCCATGCCTCGCCGGGCCACGTCCCGCCACACCGTGCCCAGCCGTGGCGAACTACTGCGGTTCGAGCTCGACTTCTTCCACGAGAAATCGCCCGTATTCGGGCCTGTGATCGCCAACACCGTACGGTCCCGCGAGCTTGAACAGCTGGATCACGTCAGTGCGGCTCATCATGCTGGAAATGAATGTGGCGCTGAATGTTGCGCTCCAGCCGGGAAAACATGGGCGCGTCCGCACCGTTCGTGAGCCCTGAACACGTGCCATTTCGCGATGGAGGAAACGCCCATCTGCCCAGAGTTCCGCCACCGACTTCGGACCGTCATACTGCAGCATGGCTGGACGATCTGCCATGAACGCGGCCTTCGCGACATTGCCCTTTTTGCGCTTCTTCGCGGCATCGACCAGCACGCGCTTGATGCATTGCGCCGGCAAGCAGGGTTTGCCGTCGAACAACCACAGTCCACCGTGCCACTCGAGCTCCGCGATGCGTGCGTGGTCCGCTTCGGTCTTGTCGACCTTTGCGGTGACTGCGGCAAGCGCTCTTGTCACCGCGTCGCAAGGATCGGCGAGTCGCGCGGAATGCATCAACATTGGACCTAGTCCGACAAGCCTAAGGGCGATATGTTCGACGCTCATGTGTTCACTCCAGCTTCTTCAGGATCGAAAAGCGGTTGGGCATTCGGATTTGGGGGTTCGACATCAGGGATCAGAATGGCTGCGAGTTCGTGGTAGCGGCGCGCGCGCAGCATCGAAGTGACGCCGTCGTGGCACGGCTGACAGAGTGTCGTCAGATCGCCGTCGATTTCGCAGCCGACACGTTCATACGTCCTGTGATGGGCTTGCAGCGCGTAGCCTCGGGCAGGTGAGTTCGGACAGAGCCGGCACTGGAATCCGGCCGCCTCGAATTCGCGCAGCCGGGCGGGATTGCAGCGCCAGGCGGGACTTGTGATGTACTTGCGATAATCCATCTCGCTCTCCTCGGAAATGCACGGTCGTTCGGCTCCTTTCGGCTCACGGCGGACGCTTGCGGCCCTTGTAGGCGAGCCAGCTGTCCGAAAGCGCCGCGCAACGTGCATCGATCTCGCTTCGCCGCTTGAGAGCGGAAGCCATCACGAGAGCCCCAGTCGCGTTTCCGTCCAGGGCGATGCACAAGACGGCGCTCATGGCCAAATCGAGCGGCACGAGTGTCCTGGCGCCGCTCTTTTGAACGCGAAGCGCCACGCCGATAGCCACGGCTGCATCGCCGGCCGCGGCCAGAAACCAGTGTGGTTCTCCGATGATGGCGGACTGCGAGAGGAGGCGCCGAACCACTCGGATATGACGTTTCCTGAATTGTTCGGCGCGAAGCGTTCGCCACCAGGCCAGCGGGTGCGGAAAGGTCAGGACGACCGGAACGTTCCTGCGCGCACGCGCGAACAGGGCGGCTTGCGTTGGAGAGGACCGGGCGTGCCCGGCCGATCGTTTCGGAGGGTTCGGCGAGATACCAACACGCATCGGAGGAGACTCCGTGGCATATGATAAATCATATGAGATCGCGCTAGCGGAAGGACTGCCGCCTTTCCGGGCGGCGTCCAGTCGCGATCTCGGTTTTCGAAGCCCTGAAGGTCGCGCGCGCGAGGTTTCCAGCCCAAGGACTGGAATGCAGGTGCGAACGTTTTGAAGCCCTGAAAATGCCGCGCTAGCTTTGGGCGGCACAAGCTCGCGGTCGCAGCCAGCTTAATCCTTTTCAAGGATTCAACTGTACATTCTGACCGGAGCAGTCACTCCCGATGTTGAACCGACTTCGGATGTGTGCCGAAGCGATGGTTAACATTTGCTTAATGTAGCATGACTTGGGGACACTTGTCCCGCCTAGGATGCAGGCGACTATTGCAAGATCGAATTATGGTTAACGCGCCGTCCGTTTCTCCAGCCCAGGTCCGCGCCGCCCGTGCATGGCTCTTCTGGAGCCAGGGAGATTTGTCCATCAGATCGGGGGTGTCACAGACGTCGATCGCCCGCTTTGAACTCGAACGCTCGGTCCCTCACACCGACACCCTGACCAGCATCCGCAATGCATTCGAGGCGGCGGGGATCGACTTTCGATTTCAGGGAACGGTCGGAACGGGAATTTGCGGTCCGTCCGCCCGCCATTCCAAGCCCAAGAAGCCATAGCGCCGATCTGCGCCAACGAAACAAACGCGGCGTCACTTTGAAATACGAGGGTCTCGTTCCCGCGGCGACTGGCGCTCATTTCGTGACGCGCGTCTCGAAGAGATCGACCAATCTCACCTCCAGACAGGCTGCGATAGCCTCCAGGGTCTGAAGCGTGGGATTAGAGCGAGCGTTTTCGATCAGCGACACAGCCGTCTGTTCGATTCTCACCTTGGCGGCCAGTTCGTCCTGCGTCCAGCCCTTCGCCTTCCTCAGCCGGCGGACGTTGCGGCCAAGTGCTTTCGCAATCTGCGAGGTCCGAGCGGGAAACCGCTGATCGAATCCTGACCGCCCCATGAGCAGCACGGTCAGACGATCGCGTCAATGCCGTCCATATGATTTATCACATATTTCCGAACGATCTCTAAGGGACAGCCCAAGCAATTGCAAATGGGGTGGATCTAGCACTACCGATGCACGCACACGGGAGCTTGCCGTACGGTTGTTTGTGGCCGAGGCGAAATGTGCCTTTCGGCTCGCCGAAGTTTGCTGCTGGCACTCGGTCAGTGCATGGCGCGAATGTTGGAGCGCTCGAGGCCAATTTCGGAAGATGGCGATAGAGTACGGGTCCGAACACCTGCACATTGGCTCGACTGCCGCTCTGAAAGCCGGCGCCTCCGACGAAGCTCATCTTTCGGTCGTCCATTTCGTCGACGGGCAACTTGCCGTGGAGACGGACGATATGGAGATCGGGCCACAACGCGTCCCAGCTTCGGACTCGAGATCCTGTAGCCGCGGCCAGATCAAGAAGGTTTGTCCATGGCGCCTTCTTCCGCAGCAATGCCCGTTCGGCGAACTGGAGTCGCGAAACCAACACGAGGTCTGGATCGATGAGGACGGCAACCTCTGGAGCAGCGCCGGCGATGGCGTGCACTGTATTGATCCGCACGGCACCCTGCTGGAGGAAAGTGCTAGTGCCCTGCCGCACCTCGAAGTAGCCTTCGGCGGCCCCGGCAAGAACAGGCTGTTCATTACAGCCTCCCACACGCTGTACTCCATTTTCTTGAATCGCCGTGGATGCCAGTGGCCGTGACCAGAATTGGATCCATCAGCCTTACATCATCAGATGCCGAGCGCCTTGCGGCATTCTACCAGGATGCGTTTGGATTTCGCGTCTTAGGGACAACACACCACAGCGGAATAGTCTTTTCGCAATCGGTCGGCATTGATGGTGCCGAAGCGCGATCCGTCCGGCTCGGACTAGGTGAGCAGACGCTTGAGCTCTGGATGTTCGCGCAGCCAGGTGAGCCCTACCCGACCCACTGCGCGAGCGACGACGTGCGGTTTCAACATCTTTCTATTGTCGTCTCGGATATGGAGCCCGCTTATCCGCCACTTCCCGACCCCTGAGGCACCGCTCTTCGTATCCTTGGAGCTATCGCCGGCAAACCAGCGTTCTTGTGACCTTCAACCGCGCGACTTTTGCGGGCGCTTCATAGTCAGAAGGTTCGTCACGTCATGCAGATCATCTGCCGATGCGACGGCAATCGTTAGCCATTTTCCGTCGATGTATGTTTTCGCGTCATCGTAGAGTTTGATCAATTGCGGGTGCCAAAAATAGCGCCGCTCCTCAAACTTTTCTCGCTCTGCTCTTCCCATGACCACCAAAGCTGAAACTCGTCGGAATTCTGGCACCAGGTGGCAGAACGCCTTGGTCTTCTTGTAACGCAGGGACCAACCGCGGTTCTTTCCACCGTAGAGCCAATCCGGCGCGAAAACTTCTGGGTAGGATTCATCGATCCAGGTCCGCAGCTTGGCCCAGTATTCGAAGCCATCTGCTCCGATCCATTCGCGAACGGTGCTTTCATCGGGCGATGCTGATTTGTCGGTGATCCTGTCGCCGATTTGCGGAAGCGTACTAATCATCGGAAGACCTCGTGTTGGTAGTCCGGCGGAGGGCCGGAGGTTAAACGGGCGTTTGTCAAGGCTAGCAATGGGCCCTCAGAATGCCGCCGGTGCGACTTTGTCCAGAGCACGGAGAGCAATGCGATACGGTCTGGCGATCCTTGAGAGCACGGCTGATCAAGCAGCTACGTCTCGAAGCTCTCGCACGACTGTCAAATCGATAGCGTCAATTACCTTCTCGCTCGCTAGCGGAGCTTGGCCCACTTCAATAAACGCGGTGGCCTGCAGCGGAAGGAATTGCAGCGTCTTCAGCCCAATAGAGTTCAGTGCCAACGCCAGATAGGGCGTGAGAAAATCAGGCTGATTTGCTCGTTCTCCGGTGAAGACGCCGCCGGAAGCGACGCCGATAAAAACCGGACGATCCGGAAGCATTCCCACCTTCCCGGCGGGCGTCGACACCATCGTGCGGCCAACGCGCAGGACTTGGTCGATCCACGCTTTGAGAACCGAAGGGATAGTAAAGTTGTGCAGTGGCGTTCCAATTACAATCACATCGGCCGCCTCGACTTC
>Ga0209489_107077_pt1 | contig 17206 bp, 7 predicted proteins | sample SiratrowhiteBW_FD_187527 | JGI IMG/M metagenome (GOLD analysis project Ga0209489, IMG submission 187527) | Root nodule microbial communities of legume samples collected from California, USA - Siratro white BW (SPAdes) (version 2) | ecosystem: Host-associated > Plants > Roots > Nodule | place: USA... | reverse complement strand
TATATATATATATATATATATATAATAACATATTCAATTAGGACAAGAATATGTACTAAAATTATATGCAATTTCTGTAATGAAATATTATATTTAATTTATAAGATATTCTTTTAATAAAATGGAAATATACTTTTTTAAACAAATATATAATTCATATATATAGTTTGAAGATTGCCCTAGTAAAGATCTTACATAATATCTTAAATTGTCTAACCGTATTACACATCCAGTATTATATTTAGTATATGATTTAAGTAGATCATTTAATTTATTAACATTATTGAGACCTGGATTATCTTGTAAAATCATATGTGTGATTGTCTAATTCAATAATAAAAAATTTATGTGTCTTTTTTTTTTACTTTAGCCAAGTTTAATGTTTGAATTTTTGAGTAAGAGTTTATTGTGATAGAAAAACCTTAAAGTTGTAATATAAGAATTTGATGAATATTTTTATTAAAGTAGATTAAAGTTTTATCATACTTGAATTACGTTATTTTGTATGTATGATTTTTTTTTCCTATTATTTCTCATAGTGCACGGTAAAAACTATATAATGAATTAAGTGAGTTAATTACATAAAAAAATTATTAAAAATACAAATAGAATACCAAGGGAACTACAGACACATCAATTAAATAATATATATTAACTACTAATATTAGAAAAATGTATAAATTAAAAAAATTATCTTTTTACATCATGTGATAGTTACTTTCCAGTTTGACTAATGACTAAGCTTCGATGAAAAACTTCACTAAGTAACCAACTTTTAAAATCAATTTATACATACCTTGGGCAAAAAATGCCATTTTGCCGATAAAAAAGCGTAAAAAATGTCCTATAATTCATTACTTAACATATTTAAGCATATTAAACTTGTATAATATTTTTTTCTTTGCATAAATATCTTTATGCTTTAATTTTTATTCAGTTTGGTCTTTTATCTCTTAAAATATGCATTTATTTTTTATTTTTAAAGTAATTAGAAATTATCTGTTTGTATCTAATTTTAAGTCCATCAGTATTTAAAAATGATTCTTCTTTCTCTTTTCTCTCCATCAGTATCTAATCATCCCTTTCTTTCTCTTTTTCATTCTATTCTTATTCTTTATCTCTCTCTCAAAAGTAGAAAACAAAACTTTGTTTTAAACTGGGAACATTATTTGAAATGTTGTATCAACTTAACTTTCTCTTACATTGTAAATGTAAACCCTTTTGGTTTTTGTTTTTGTCAACACTGAATAAGATAAAAAAAATTGTGTTTTTCTTTCTTTATTTAAGAAACGAGGTTTCTTTCCTTTTATTTTGATGTCATTATTTTTTTTGAAGAAAAGGTTGGATGTGAGGGCAAGTTAAGTATGGTGAAGAATGGACAAAATGCATTTGAGAAGTAGAGGAAGAAGAGAGAAAAAAAAAAGAAAAAGAAGATAAATGTTGAGATGAAGATTGAAGATTAACTCTAAGTTGACCAAAGAAACAATTTGAATCACTTTAAAATACAAAAGATTAAATTATTCTTTTTTAAAGTAACACCAAACTAAGTAGAAAATAAATATTAATGTAAAATTTTACCTTTTTTTACTCGAGTATTTTTTTTCTCGTACTTGCTTTTTTTTTTAGATATATCCCTATCCATCAGCAAGATTTCAAAAACAACCGGCAAGAAGGTGAAGAAAAGGGTGAGAAAGTAGAGAGTAAACAAATAAATTAAGTTTATGTTTGGAAAATCATTCAAACCAGTTCAACTGAGATTTTTTATATTTCCATTAACGCGTAAACGGAAAAGGAACTTTAAGATTGAAGCAACATGAGTTATTTCCAAAAACACATTTAGAAGTTTAATTAATAAAAAAAGGAAATGTAATTTTTTTTTTTTTCTCAAATCTCAGAAAACGAAAGGGTGAGGTTGATGTTTTCAATGTAAATTATTTTAGTCAGCAATATGGAAGATACGACAACAATCGTTGCCACCGAAGTTATATGTTAATCTCTTTCTTCCCACCAATTATTTCTCCACTAATTTAAGATATTCCTTGTTTTTATCTAGTGGCCAAATGTTCATAGACGATGCTACAATAACTTAATTCACTAATTGTGTGATTATAATTTGACAAATTACATTGAATAATATATTATTATGTCATTAGTAGAATGCTTTTAGATAATCACTAACTCTTAAACTCTAAAGTTTGTAATTTAACAGATTGAAGATTGTGACACCACTAACTAATTTATGAATTATAAAAAAAATTAACACTAAACAAATATAGGGTTGTGTATGGAATGAGTTAGTAATATTTTGGCAAATTGGATTGAATTTCATTTTTTTATCTTTCATGTTAAATTCAATTCAATTTAATTCATTCGATTTGGATTATGTTGAATCAATTTGATTAGAATTTTAATTTATTTTTATTAAAAACATACTTTTGAAGTATTAACTTGATTAAAAAAACAATATAATATTTATAAAAATTAATTTAAGATTTCAAACTCGAGAAGTTAAGTTATAATAAAGTTGTCTAGATTAATTTAAGATATAAAAAAAATATATAACACGGTTTGTTCATAATATAAATATAAGTTAGATACTTATAATAAACTTATCCCTCAATATTTTAGGTTGAATTTAGTTTGACTCAATTCAATCTAATTGAGAAGAAAATAAAGAAATATAACAATCTTGAAATTTGACTAATAATTTTGTGTAACCAGTTGAATGAAACATTCACCCCACAATAAATAATAGGTTTTTCCTTTTTGTCCAACTATAGGAAGGAGAAAAAACATATTAGAGTATCACATTCGAACGAGCGTTGAAAGACAGTGAATGATTTTTTTTATATTATATTATCAGTCATTGATAAACTTTTAAAGATAGTAGTTATAAAAGTTAACAAATTTATTATATATATAGAAGTTTTAATTGATAAACAGTATAAAGCCATTTTTCACTATTGGTTTATATTTCTTCTCTTTGAAGAAGAGTTTATTTGTTACGCACACTTGTAAAAACTTCAACATTATAAACCAATAAAGAAATTATTGATATGTTTTTTTTACAACATGTGTTATAAAAGTCAATAACTTTATCATATGATTTAGATTGAATGATATAATAACAAAACTGAGTCAATTGAGGTAAACTATTACTATTAATGTTATTATTATTATTAGTAGTATAATACAGTGAAAGCAAACGTCTGATAAAATGAAACGTTCAAATGAATAAACATCAAATGTTCAGTTCAGAGAATTAAAAATAAAATAAAATGTAAACAAAAAGTTAACCATTAAAAGACAAATATTTGCAAATATAAAAATAAATTTACAATAGTGGATTCAAATACATAAAAATAATATATAAAATATAAAATGTTCTATTCAATTTCCAGTGATGGATGCGTTATTATCTCACTCCAATTTTGATTTTGAATGGTACTATAAATTTAGTTGGATAGAAAATTTCATAATTTTAAGAAATTAAATTTTATTGACTTTGAAATATTTTTAATTAGATTGGTTTATTTTTAAAATATTTATTTAGATATGCTAATTAAATTTATTATATTTTAATTTTTTATTTGAATAGAATATTTTAATTACTACTAAATACAAAAATATTTTAATATTAAATAAAATTTAATAATTCAAAATATAAGTTAATGTTTGTCAAAACTATTTTTCACTAAAATATTGTCAAATTTATTTAACAGATGTCAGGAATGGTTTTTCTCAATTGACGTCTGAAGATTATTTTTGGGTGAATATAGGTCAAAATGATATTGATTAACACTAGTTAATCTGGGTTATTTTTAGTTGACCTTTGCACCAATCTCAACTGAAAATCACAATGGCAATATTAAAGAAATTCTTACATACATCAATAAAAAATATTGTCTAACGAAAAAACGACTAAAATTGATCAATATTAGTCTCACCAAAACTGACAAGAAAAAATTCTTACCAGTATTAACACAAAAATAATTCTAATATACCTGAATAAAAAAAAAAAGTCTTAATAATTTCATTAAAAAATAAACTATATCAAAGTCGATTAAAAAAGTATAACTTCAATTCGTTGCAACATAATACTAACTACATTGATAAAAAAAATTCTATCTAATATCGATGGAAAAATAGTCCCACTAACACTAAAAAAAATAACTTTGATTAATATCAATAAAAAAAATCTTAATTAACATATAAAAAAAACATAATTGATATCAACTAATCGCAATTAACATAAAAAACTGTGTTTAACATATGTTGAAAACACTTTGACATTCTAAAAAAAATAAAATCCTAATTAATGTTTATTAAAAATAATATTGGTCTACATGAGTGAAAAGATAACCTCATCAACATTATCCAAAAAAAGACCAGGACTGGTTTTGATAGAAAAAAAAGCTCTAGCATAGATCAATAGGAAAAACAATCTTAAACTTAATGACATTTCTAACTTTGAAATTCTATAATTTTAAATAACATACTCGCATAAATTTCTTTTAAATTTATCATCCTATATTGTCATAAAAATGAAGATTTAAATTTTTTTATAAAAGTAAATTATCCTATAAAAATTTTCCATCCAAGCATGCTATTAGGATATATTTGAACAAACTTTTTCATAGCAGTTATAAGAGAAAAATAGAAAATGAAAAAAAAATATTAGTTAATTTGTAAAAAATTCCTAATAATTTTTCTAAATCTTCTTTTAAACTTGTACATAAACTATTTTTACCTTTTAAAAGTTTCATTCCATTTTTGTTTTTTTTCTTTTTCAGAAAAGTATTTATAGAAATTTATCCAAACAAATCCTTCCCGTATGCTTAACTTAAATACATGAACATTTAGACGTTACTCTTAACGCATCATGAGGAATATGAATATGGATAAGTGATGCTGAAAACAAGATTCAACCATTAGAGTATTTATGCAAATTGCATAAAAAATACTATTAAATCTCTTTTCCAGTAAATGGATGACAAACTCACTGAGAACATCTCAAACGCCTGTAAAGTTTGCAAGAACTCATCCAGAAATATCATAGCATGTTACATCAAAGCTCACAATTTACACTCTACTTCCTTCCTACAAGTTGCGTCACTAAGTATCCCACTTAGCGATCACCAAAGTGAAAATGACTCTCTCAGAGAGGTACACCTGTTTATTTAGTGAACTTCTTTTGACAGTACAATGCAGCAGTGCAAGCAAGAACACCCGCAATAAGAAATGAAGGCTTCCCTATTTGATGGAATAAGCTGCGACCAGTGTAAGCCCATATCCATCGAGATAAAAAATGCAGCCCACAGGTATTTTTGAACTTCTGGATTGAAAAATCCTAAAGTAGATACAGAGTGTTTTGTCAGTTTCATGAAAGAATAACGGCCAATCTCATAAGTCATCATCCTCATATTCTACAAGGGCTAGTTTGCATAGAGTTCCCGTATCTAGGGCAGCTCTTCATGATTATAGTTTACCCACATTGTCAACAAATGTAACCAAACTGGAATTGTAAGTTTCCAGAGAGAAATCCTGCACATTCTCACAAAAATTGTCTAAGTTTCATTCAATGAGGAATGAATCATTATCTCAAGATACAAGATAAAACTGCAATTCAATGAATCATGCACTATTCTGCCACCCAAACTAATCAATCACATGAGAACAACAAAATAAATATTGATATGCAGGGGGGGGGGGGGGGGAAGTAATTAAATCCAAAGTTAGAAGCAGTGTTAAATCTGATTTCCCTTACTAAAAACCGTCATTCTATAAAAAATTATCTTCCGTACTAGAAATAGTAGTCAAGGTTTGTTATTGTCTTCTGTCTAGATTGATCAGAGCTATTTGACAGTTCAGGTACCAGATTATTCACATCGTTAGAAAGTCAAATGAGAAGGGGATAAAGGATGAAAACAAAACAACGACTAAATAAGAGCTGAAAAAAGTACATACAACATCACATCACATGCATATCAAAACCTGTCAGCCAGTCTCTATGATTTTCGTTTGTAAGAAACAGTATTTTTGTCATAACATACTGTTACATGTCAGCTCAATGCTAGGAAGTATCGGGTATAATAGTAAATCAAACAAATGAAATGACTGACGTGCATCCTAATCTAATATAACGCAATACAGTGTAACAAACATATGCTATACATTTTGAAAAACTTCAAGAGACGAATATGAACATAAATTTGTTGATCATAAAATAAAAGGAAAAGTTCTCTTAGTTTTATAAAGAAAAATACAAAAGAAAAAGGTGCAACGCCAATGGAGAAAGGCACACATGAGATGAGAATGTGTGAGCAAGAAAGAGAAAAGAACTGAGAGCATGAAAGAGGAATATGCTCCCAGTCCCCCAGCTAAACCTCTATGAAGTTGTGTACCAGTTCAAATTTAATTTAATTTTATTTATCTTGAATAAACTGCAGTGCCATGTGCTACTGTTTGTATTAATTTTCGGCATAAAGAAAAAACAGCGGAACAAGGAAGCAACCTGATCGAGTTTTTTTGTACTGCATAAGCTAATATGAATACGACTCAATATTTATACACCTTAAATAACAGAATAAAAGATATGCTCCATGACACGAGCGGAGCTAGAATATTTTTAATGGTGTAGCTGAAGATATAAAAATATTATCAATGACGTTTTCATTTATCTTTTATTGTTGAAATTATTTTAAAAAATAATCATTTTATAAATTTAGAAGCCTTATAATAATTCAATACATAGGATCATATAGACAATTTATATGTAAACTATTGACTATAAAAAGTAAATCAAACTTCAAAATCTTGTAGACAGTTACCCACAAGTTCTACAAATTCAAAATGTTTGTTAATTTGTAAAAGTAATTTTTATTCGACAACACAACTAGGAAAATTTTGCAAAGTACACTACAATACTTATACATGCCAAGAAATGAAATGATCACCTCATAAATTGATATGTAAATTTAACTAAATAAGGATATTAATTAGTTAGTGAGCTATTATTAGTTCATAGTTGTTCTATAAATAAAGTAGGCTGTTGTATTCTAGACAGCTGAACCCATAGAGTGAATGTAGACACACTGAAATGAGAGTCAAATGCTGTGCACAGTTTCTTCGACCTCTCTGTCTCTCTCCTTTTCTCTCTATCCTCTCTATTCTGGTCTTCCCTATTCTCTTCTTCTTTCCCTGTCTTTATGTTTCTTTCATCTTTCCCATCTAAAGTCTATATCATAAATAGAGTTGAATTACAAATTAATTTAGTAGTCAAAAGTATTGTATATACATCAAGCTTTTTTCTTAATAACTTCTTTATATTATAACTGTACGATGCGTTTTTAACATTAAAGTAAAGTACATAATTGTAAAAGAAGAATATCAAATTTAATTATAAAATGAAGTAAATTGTAATAGAACTCACGATCTCATTTTTTATATGAGAATTTCACATAAAAATAACGAAATCTAAAAATTTTGGAGGGGCCGTGGCCACCTCATCAAACTGCAAGTAGCTCCACCCCCTGCTTCATGATTTTACTAATTACTATTGATCATGAATAATAAAGTCAGAAACTAACTTATCTTCTACTAGCAAAATAACGCATTTTACCTTGATTTATTCAAAAATTATAACCACTTTGACAGTATCTAAAGGCATAATCTAAAAATTACAGTCTTATTTGTATAGTGTAATAATACTGCCAGAGAATGTGAAAAAAAACACTCGGGGAAGAGACTTCAAGGAGAGAAGCAGTGCATGCGGTAAATATAAAAATGCCAACAATCAAGCAAATAAAGCTGACTACGACTGCAATCCTAGGAAGACACAACGGATTTTTCACCAACAGATAAAAAATTAATACGAGTTTAAATCTTAAAGTATATTAGTCATTACCTCTGGTAACTTGTGTTGTTGAGCTAGATGATCCACATGGAGCCTCACATTTGCTGATGCAGCAATCCAGGCACGGCGATCAACATCAGAATACACATATTCTACAATGTCAAACAAAGTTTTTGCTCCACCTTCGATTGCTTTCAGGATATTAGCTTCTCTACTTCTGCGATTCCTGAAAATAACGATAACAAACAACATAGTTGTCGACTTTGACACAAAATATCAACATTAACTTGTGTCAAGGGAAGTAATAGATGATTAGTACTTTAGATATCCACACAACATCTGTTTTGGCCAGATATTAACTCTCCCATGCATTGGTATTACAGCGTGTGGTGAAAGATCCAGAAATTTGTATGTGGTTTGAAAGTACTCCTGCAAATGACAGTTTTATGTTGAGGAAAAGGACATCTAAAAGAACAGATATTAATAACTTTATTTTCTTTGTTATGTCATCTCCAATGCAAGGGTCATACTATGGTATCTTATTTTACTTTATGTGGGTCTCACTGTGTCACATCATTTTTAAGATCTTGCAATTTTGGTCTTGCAATTTTGGTTCAATGCAAGGGTCTCACGAGACCCACATTTCAATAATTTCCTTAAATTTCATGTCACATCAGCTTCTCTTTGATGTAGTATCTATCAATCTTTATTGTTTGATTTGTCATTTTGTATGAAGTTATGTGCAGTGCATAGTTAAACAATTATAAGAAACAACTTCATAGGGTCTCCATACTTTATCTTGAGGTAATCAAGTATGTTCACAACGCATACAACCTAACAGATATTGTGTGTCATGGGTCAAAACTTCTTTTCTGCACTCAATTGAGCAATTAGAGTGCATTTTTTACTCCACCATATCATAAGATTTCTTCCCAGAAACACAATAGCTTGAGGTGGATCTTCTGTCAGTTACAAATTTTGCAATGTTTACATATGTATACACTAATGTATCTTCTCTTCTGAATAAAAGTCCTCTTCCTAAAGTTGCTTTCAAAATTTGAAGAATTTTATCTATTGTTTGTGGAATCTCTCTTAAATATCATTCATGCACGAATCGACTAACCACACTTATAACGAATGAGTTTTTCCACTATTTTTTGGTATTGAGCCTTCTCTATTGTCGAACTTTCCTTATCAATTCCAAAATTGATGTTTTGCTCGATGAGAATTTTGAATGTTTTGCACTCGAATTTACATGTTTCTTTGAGAAGGTTAATTACATATTTCCTTTGGAAGATAAAGATACCTTGTGTGGAATGGACTACCTCTATCCCAAAACGTACTTTAGCTTTTCTGAGTCCTTCATCTCCAGCCAATTGATCAGTCATTACTAACACTTTAGCACAAATCCTCAATAAATTTTTACAAATTAAGAATACTATCTATGCATAGATAAAATAAAATTGCTACAAGATAATAGAGGGTTTGTTTCTCGTAGATAGTTCCTCCCACATAATTGGTCTACCTTTCCTGCCTGTTCTAGGGCTTCCTCAGTGGTATCTTCTTCAAGAATGGAGTCTTGAGAATCTTGCAACGTGAGAAAAGATAATGACTCAACAATTGCTGACCTCTAGATTACTTTTCCCAAGGTAATCAAAATTGAGATTTTAATAGTAAAATTGTAAGATCTTACGACATTACGTATTATCTATTATTCAAATCAAATCCTACTCACAAGATAGTTAAATCAAGATTATGGATAGGACAATGAAGAGGTTTCAAAATCGTAAATGGTAACACGGATTAAACGTTTTTTTTATCAACAAAGAAAAATAATAAAAGAAAGTGTTTAATGAAAGAAATAAAATAAATAAGGGATACCCTAAAAGTGCCTTAATTTAGTTTTATTTTAATTAAAATTGAAGCTGATTCAGTTCAATTCAAATCATAAAAGACTTTTAATTTAATTGTGATGTTAGGCTGACAACACAAATAACAAGGTAAAATTTTAATTACATTAATTTTTAATTAAAATTAGGTTACATTCACTCAATAAGGTGAATAGTTGGTACAAAAAACATAAAAAAATCGCAAATGTTTTTTACAATTTTAGATCGATGCTTACAATATTGTTGTTCTACGATCTTGTATAAAATTTTACCAACACTTTACATGTTTAATTACATGTAAAGTGTTTAATTACTAACACTTTAGATAAAATTTTACAAATTAAGAATACTACCTATGCATGGATCAAATAAAATTGCTACAAGATAGGGTTTCTTTCTCGTAGATAGTTCTTCCCACAGAATTGTTCTACCTTTCTTGCCTCGTCTAGGGCTTCCTCAATGGTATCTTGTTCAAGAATGGAGTCTTGAGAATCTTGCACCATGAGAAAAGGTAATGACTCAACAATTGCTAACCTCTAGATTACTCTCTCCTAAGGTAGTCAATATCGATAATTTAATAGTAAAATCTTAAGATCCTACTATTTTACATACTATTTGCAATTCAAATCCCACATATGATCATTGCACAACAAAATTGTAGGATTGACAAATAAAATTGTAAAACGATTGGATATCGGTTTTTCTCAGATTTTTGCACCAACTATTCACCTTGTTGGGTGTATGGATTCAATTGAGATTCAGTTCAAATTAAATATAATATTAATTAAATATTAATGTAATTAAAGTTTTACCTTGCTATTTGTGTTATAGCTGCAACATCACCCAATTAAAATTAATGCAATTAAAATTCACCTCTTTGTGTTTTCAACCTTGCAACACACTTTCTTGATGAATTGGATTTTAATTAAAACAAATCACAAATCCAATTAAAAATTAAGTGTTTTCTGCTGCATTGTTTACCTTCTTGGGTGAATGAGTTTCAATTAAAATAAAGCTCAATTAAACACCCAAGTTATTAGAGCAATACTATTTGTTTAGAAAGTAAGATCTATGATCTGTATTACTATTCTATGATAGACGATTTTGTAAACCCTTCATTATCCCAACCATAATCTCGGTTTTAACTATCTTGCTCTCTTCATGGAGCTAATGGCTGGTATATGAAAAGGTTCAGTGCCATTTAAAGTAGCATCCATAGAGATAAACACAACCCTTAAGGTTACAACAATTGTATGCCCTTTTGTTTGAGACATAATCAATAAAACTACATTTGATATCCTAAGGTCCAACTTTCCACAGTGTTGACTTAGAGAGTTATCAGAAAAGCAACATGTCAAATGACACAAGTTTTGAGACTTGGCATGACAGAAAGGGAATGATGACAATTACACTCTTTCATGTTTCACTTGGCCTTCCAGGGTGTCATTTTTGTAGGTAGTCATTAATGAGACATAGCTAACGAACTTTGATAGACAAACAATTACGATACCCTAAGGGTGATTGCATTAAGTCAGTTCAGACTTTCCAACAAGAAGAGCCAACTACTAAACTATTACTGCCACTTAAAGAAAATAAGGTAGAAGAAGCGTACGAAATGATGATAGCACTAGACTACAGGGAACTTGATCCTAAAAGACAGTCTCATTCAGAGGAACTGTCCCACTACGTTTAGAGATACTTAAGCCAGAAATGCAGACAAATGGGTCTTACTCCAAGTCTTCAACATTCTTATTAGATAATCTCAGTCTCAATTTAATAACTATATAACATGCATTTCCAACATGACATCTTTTTGCACTTACAGACATATTTCCACCAGCTCTTATGTCCAAGACAGCACTTCCCTGACTGAAACAAAGTAAATTAATAGTTTAATAGAGTAATTATCAAAAGAACTTCAATATAAAATAGGTCGTTGAAATAATTGTAATTGCAGATAGGAAATGGGATGGCTTCAAATTTGTATAAAATAACACAAATTCAGCATGTCAAACCTTTGTCTGCATCAAAATTATGTAGACAATGTATTCCCTCATCAATTCTCGACAAGAGGATTTTGGTGAAGGTAACAAGCTGATTGATTCTCCTATATCAATCCTATCATATCTGCGTCTCCCTACCTTTATGTCTTTAATAAATTCACTAACTAGAAAGAAAAGGAGTAAAGTTTGAAAGTAGATAATCTACTCTTTATTGACTTCTAGACAGCAAATGAGCTAACTTCAACAAGTTCACCAACTTCTGTAATATGCAATATTTGGTTTATTTTTTTATCAAATAATAAATATAATTAGTAATTAGAAAAAATACTGCACAGACAACCCCCATGCACTTAAAAAATGGCATCATGACTGTGAAAGTAAAATAGTTTACTACAATTTCAAGTATCTACAAAACGTAAGTCCACAGCCCAACTAAGAAATTATTCCAAATAACAAGTATACAAATGTAATGAAAGTTTTACAACTACTGGAATGTGTAAAAACATAAAACATATATGAAATTTGAAAGTGTATCCATTCCATCCATGATAATTAAAATTTCTTTACGTACTATCTATTATCTTGTATGGAATCTTACCCAAGACAATGATCACCAACAATCAAGGAATGAGAATTTGCATGAAGCAGTGCCATATGACCATCCGTATGTCCCTGAACCAAACATAATTTTCAAATTTTGCTGAAAATAGAAGCAACTTTATGGAGAACAAGTATGTTCTCACCATACTTACAACTTCAATACAAACTCAGTTAATAATTAAAGTAATATTTAATTTAGCTTGAGATAATTTTTTTCTTTTATGTTGTCGAAAATTTCTCAAGGCAAAAACAAACGGCTCTAAAGCAGGGAAAAAGCACAGGTTCACTATTTGAAGAAATTATCTGTTGTGCATAAGGGATTATTAGGATAAAAATATCCTAATATGGTCATGGTAATTAGAAAAAAATATCCTTAGAATCTTCATTTTTGTTCCATTAGATTTTATAAATAGAGGGAGATGAGTATATAATTAGTACTATCGTTATTAATAATATATTTCTTTATTCCTCTCATTATTCAAGTTGGTATAAAAGAGGCCTTGATCTTGGGGTTCTGTTTCTACTGCAGCGTTGTCGACCACCTCTGTCATTGTCCTTGAAGACAATGGTGGTACACAAAGGGGAATCCCAAGCCGATGATCTCAACGCATAGTCACATCACCAACAGAAACACCACACTTCCCACCAAAGTCAGCACATGTAGCCCCCAAATCTTGTTCTTACAAAATCTACCTAACGGTGATAAGTACCAATTTTAAATGTTTTTATATATGAAAAATATTGAGTATTTATAAGTTTTAGTATTATTTAAAATAATAATTTCTTCTAATTTTAGAGTTTTTGGATTTAAATATATGTTTTGAGTCCTGAGTTAAAGGAAATAATTTAATCTCAATTATTGTGAGATTTCAGGTGAAAAAAAATGAAGAAAATGATAGATGGAAAGATTCATGAAGAAAAGAAACAAAAAGTTTAAAATACAAAAAAGCCCAAAAAGAAAAGCCAATTCACCTAGGCCCAAACCAAGTTTAAAAGAAGGATTTTAGGGTTTTAGAAAGGGGATCTGGATGAGGAGGAACTAGAGAGCGGAAAAGAACAAGAACTACTGTGGATTCCTGCTCTTCTTTTGGCAATCTTTCTTCTTTGAAGTGTAATGGCTACTATGAGTAACTAAATTCCGCAACTTTGGGATTGAATGTAACTTCTTGAACTCATTTGTATTTTGGTGATTTTAAATATAATATTCAGTTTCTACTCCATTGCTATTTTCATCTTATGTTTAATGCTTGATTTTATTTTCATTAATAGAGTCTCGATTTTGATTCTTAACTGGAAAGTATTTTTGAGTTTCCGACCTAGATGAAAATAGTCGATATATTGGAATACTAGGAATAGGTTTCAATATATCGATTGCGTATAACATCCGTTTTTAACGCTGGGTAATTTACTAAATAGCTGAGGAATCAGTGTTTAGGAAATTTCCTTATGAATTTCATATCAAAGGAATCGGTGTAAATGATTTTTACATGTGCATCAGTTATGAGTAGTTACTAATGTTGTATTTCATTATCAAGTCCAAAATATGAATGAGGGAAAGAGATGAAGTTCAATCCCAAAGTCCTTCTAAACCTTGCAAACTCCGTTTTTATAATTGTTACTTATTTTTAATTGTTCTTTTACGTTTCTTGACTCAAACCATCATCAAATCATCTGAAAACCTATAATTACTTAGTGAGTAGTGACGCTAAGTTCTAAAACAAAACTGTTCTATGTGTGATCGACATCCTTGCTTTATAAATCTATATTATTTGTGACTCGGTACACTTGCCGAATAAAAGTCTTAACAAGTTTTTGGCGCCGTTGCCGGGGAACAGTTATTGTTTTTGAATTTGAGAACATAGCTCATTAAGTATTGTGAATATTTGTTGTTTTTATTTTTGTCTTTTATTTTCTTTTTGTTTTAGTTATTTGTTAATACTCTTGTTCTAATTCTTGCTTAAGTTGCTCCTAATTTATGTTATTGAGAAGACAAGTTCCTAGAGATCAACTGCAATTTGATTCAGAAATAGAAAAGACAGCTCGGAACAATCGTATAAGGAAAAAGAGATCAAAGCAAGGAGCAAGAGAAGAACCTTCCGCCAGCCCTCACATAGATATTCAAGTAAATCAAGAAGAGAATATGGCTGAAAGAGACAGAGCTCCACCACCGCCTCCACCTAGAAGAACTCTGGGGAACTATGCCATGCAGCAAGGGCCAAGACATTTCTCTAGCATAGCAATGCCTGTTACCACTCGACATGTAGAAATGAAGGCAGCCTTCCTCAATCTGATTAGTGCCAACCAGTTCACCGGGATGGATAATGAAGATCCATACTCTCATCTTGCCACATTTTATGAGCTTGTTGGAACTGTGGGGTTTGAAGAAGGTGATATTGAATATGCATACCTTCGTTTGTTTCCTTTTTCATTAGCAGGTAAAGCAAAAGAATGGTTGAAGTCCCATCCCAATCAGAGTCTTACAAGCTGGAATGATGTAGAGGAGAAATTTTTGCAGAGATTTTTCCCACTATCCCGTTTTATCAAGGCCAAGTCAGACATTTCCACATTCAGGCAAGGATCAGATGAAGCATTCTGTGATGCTTGGGAACGCTTCAAAGTGATGCTCAGAAAATGCCCAAACCATGGCTTGGAAGACATAGCACAACTGACCATTTTTCACAATGGTCTGAGGCCTGACACTAAGATGATATTGGATGCAGCAGCTGGAGGTACCATGATGGATGTGGATGTAGAGCAAGCAACAAGAATCATTGATGCTCTAGCTTCTACAGACTATCAGGCCCAACATGACAGGCAAGTTGTTCAAAAGAAGGGAATGCTTGATCTTAGTACATCTGATGCACTCTTAGCTCAGAATAAGATCTTGACCCAGCAGATGGAGGCAATCACAAAGCAATTATCAAAGTTGCCACAGCAACTACAGGCTGTGTAGTCCTCTACCAATCAAGGCCAAACTATGAAGTGCGACTTCTGTGGAGGTGACCACCCAAATGGACAATGCTCTTTTCAAGGCAATCCTTCACAATAAGAGGTTCAATATATGGGAAATCAAGGTAGACAAGGTGACTTTTCTGGAAATTATCAGAATAATGCATCTCAAGGGTGGAGAAATAATCAAAGTCAAAGCTTTGGGTGGAAACAAGATGCTGGCCCATCCAACACTCCCTACCACCAACAACAATTCCCTTCAACTCAAGATAGGACAACCAAGTTAGAAGATACTCTGGAAAAATTCATGCAAGCCTCTATGGCTAATCAGAAGAATACAGAGGCCTCCATAAGAAATCTTGAGACACAAGTTGGCCAGTTAGCCAAACAACTAGCAGATCAACAAGGAAGTCAATTCTCAGCCAACACCCAAACCAACCCCAGGGAGTACTGCAAGTCAATTACAACAAGGAGTGAAAAGTTTGTGGGAGAAGGTATTGGTGATAACCTGAATGTTGAAGAGAGTGGAGTGGAAGAAGAGAAAAATGAGAATGAGGGAGAAAAAGAAAAGAATAGAGAAGAAAGTGGAAGAAGTGAGAAAAAGAGTGAGAAACACAAAAAAGGTGAGAGTCAAATGAGAAGTCCCCCTGTGAGGGATATTTCTTACCCACATGCCCCTTCAAGGAAGGACAAGGATAGACAATTTTCAAGGTTTATGGATATTCTGAAAAGGCTGCAGATCAACATTCCATTCACTGAAGCCCTGGAGCAAATGCCAACTTATGTCAGGTTTATGAAAGAGCTATTGACAAAGAAGAGAAAAATTCCTGATCAGGAAACAGTTGAACTAGAAGCTGGGTGCAGTGCCATCATTCAAAAATCCTTGCCACAGAAATCTAGAGATCCGAGAAGCTTCACCTTACCTGTCACCATAAGAAATCTCACAATTAAAAGAGCTTTAATGGATCTTGGAGCAAGCATCAATCTTATACCTCTCTCTATGTGGAAGAAGATTGGAGATGTTGAAGTGAGACCTACAAAGATGACTCTACAGCTAGCTGACAGGTCTATAAAATATCCCTATGGAATTGTTGAAGACATGATAGTGAAGGTGGACAAAATTCTATTCCCAATTGACTTTGTGGTCATGGACATGGAGGAGGATGCTGAAGTTCTCTTGATTTTAGGAAGACCATTCATAAAAACTGCCAAGGTCATCATTGATGTTGATAAAGGGAAACTTAAGGTGTGTGCACAAGATGAAGAGGTGAGCTTTGATGTCTTTGAAGCTATAAAACATCAAAGTGGTGCAAAAGAATGTTTTAGAATGGATGTTTTAGATGAAGTTTGTGCTGAACAGGAAAAGAGGATCCATGCATTTGATCCTTTGATGAAAATTCTTGATATTGATGACATAGATAAAGGGGAAGAAAGAGAAGTGCAGAAATGTTGGGAAAAGTTTGAAAAGGCAAGAAAAATTCCCAAAAACAATGTCCAAAGACAAAGAAGGCCTCATGGAGCATTGAAGTTAAAAGATCCTGAATCTCATATGTGCAGGAATGTTTTCGCTTGGGCGAGCAGGGAGTCGCCTGGGCGAATTTTGCAGAGAAAAAATGAGAAAAATTGTGAACTGCAACTCTCGCCTGGGCGAGAGAGGAGTCGCCCAGAGCGAAAATTAAGGGTGCTTACTGGAGTTGTCTCGCCCGGGCGAGAGAGGAGTCGCCCAGAGCGAAAATTAAGGTGCTCACTGGAGTTGTCTCGCCCGAGCGAAACTGGTCTCGCTTGGGCGAGGATCTTGACGACGTGAAGCTAGCCCGGGCGAAGAATATCTCGCTTGAGCAAAAATTAGGGGTAGCTACTCTAGTATTTTCGCCCGGGCGAGCCTGATCTCGCTCGGGCGAAACTTTTCG
>Ga0209489_107076_pt1 | contig 17213 bp, 2 predicted proteins | sample SiratrowhiteBW_FD_187527 | JGI IMG/M metagenome (GOLD analysis project Ga0209489, IMG submission 187527) | Root nodule microbial communities of legume samples collected from California, USA - Siratro white BW (SPAdes) (version 2) | ecosystem: Host-associated > Plants > Roots > Nodule | place: USA... | reverse complement strand
TAGATATCTAATAGATAGATATCTATAAATAGATATCTAACACATAGATATCTATACATAGATATCTAACAGAGAGATATCTACACATAGATATCTAACAGATAGATATCTAACACATAGATATCTAACATATAGATATCTCTACATAGATATCTAACAGACAGATATGTAACACATAGATATCTATGCATAGATATCTAACAGATAGATATCTATAAATAGATATCTAACACATAGATATCTAACAGAGAGATATCTATACATAGATATCTAACACATAGATATCTCTACATAGATATCTAACACATAGATATCTCTACATAGATATCTAACACATAGATATCTCTACATAGATATCTAACAGATAGATATCTAACACATAGATATCTAACAGATGGATATCTATAAATAGATATCTAACACATAGATATCTAACGCATAGATATCTAACAGAGAGATATCTACACATAGATATCTAACACATAGATATCTCTACATAGATATCTAACACATAAATATCTCTACATAGATATCTAACACAAGGATATCTAACACATAGATATCTAACAGATACATATCTAACACATAGATATCTAACAGATACATATCTAACACATAGATATCTAACAGATACATATCTATACATAGATATCTCTACTTAGATATCTAACACAAGGATATCTATATATAGATATCTAACAGATAGATATCTATACTTAGATATCTATAAATAGATATCTAACAGATAGATATCTAACACATACATATATATACATAGATATCTAACAGAGAGATATCTACACATAGATATCTAACAGATAGATATCTATACATAGATATCTAACAGATAGATATATATACATAGATATCTAACAGATAGATATCTAACACATAGATATCTCTATAAAGATATCTAACACATAGATATCTATGCATAGATATCTAACAGATGGATATCTATACATACATATCTAACAGATAGATATCCATACATAGATATCTAACATATAGATATGTATAAATAGATATCTAACAGATAGATATCTAACACATAGATATCTACACAAATAGATATCTACACAAAGATATCAAACACGTACATATCTAACACATAGATATCTCTACATAGATATCTAACAGACAGATATCTAACACATAGATATCTATGCACAGATATCTAACAGATAGATATCTCTACATACATATCTAACAGATAGATATCTATAAGTAGATATCTAACAGATAGATATCTATAAATAGATATCTAACACATAGAGATCTATACATAGATATCTAACACATAGATATCTATAAATAGATATCTAACAGATAGAAATATACACATAGATATCTAACAGATAGATATCTAACACATAGATATCTATACATAGATATTTATACATAGATATCTAACACATAGATATCTATACATAGATATCTAACAGATAGATATCTCTACATAGATATCTAACACATAGATATCTCTACATAGATATCTAACACATAGATATTTCTACATAGATATTTAACAGACAGATATGTAACAGATAGATATCTAACACATAAATATCTATACATACATATCTAACACATAGATATCTATACATACATATCTAACAGATAGATATCTATGCATACATATCTAAGAGATAGATATCTATACATAGATATCTATACGTAGATATCTAACAGATATATATCTATACATACGTAGATGTCTAACAGATAGATATCTAACAGATAGATATCTAACACATAGAGATATCTATACGTAGATATCTAACAGATAGATATCTATGCGTAGATATCTAACAGATAGATATCTATGCGTAGATATCTAACAGATAGATATCTATGCGTAGATATCTAATAGATAGATATCTATGCGTAGATATCTAACAGATAGATATCTATACATACATATCTAAGAAATAGATATCCATACATAGATATCTAACATATAGATATGTATAAATAGATATCTAACAGATAGATATCTAACACATAGATATCTATACATAGCTATCTAACAGATAGATATCTACACAAAGATATCTAACAGATACATATCTATGACATAGATATCTAACAGATAGATATCTATACATAGATATCTAACAGATAGATATCTAACACATAGATATCTCGACATAGATATCTAACAGACAGATATGTAACACATAGATATCTACGCATAAATATCTAACAGATAGATATCTATACAAAGATATCTAACACATAGATATCTATACATAGATATCTAACACATAGATATCTATACATAGATATCTAACAGATAGATATCTAACACATAGATATCTGTACATACATATCTAACAGATAGATATGTAACACATAGATATCTAACAGATAGATATCTATACATACATATCTAACAGATAGATATCTATACATAGATATCTAACAGATAGATATCTATACGTACATATCTAACAGACAGATATGTAACACATAGATATCTATGCATAGATATCTAACACATAGATATCTAACAGATAGATATCTATAAATAGATATCTAACAGATAGATATCTACACATAGATATCTAACAGAGAGATATCTACACATAGATATCTAACAGATAGATATCTAACACATAGATATCTTACATATAGATATCTCTACATAGATATCTAACAGACAGATATGTAACACATAGATATCTATGCATAGATATCTAACAGATAGATATCTATAGATATCTAACACATAGATATCTAACAGAGAGATATCTATACATAGATATCTAACACATAGATATCTCTACATAGATATCTAACACATAGATATCTCTACATAGATATCTAACACATAGATATCTCTACATAGATATCTAACACAAGGATATCTAACACATAGATATCTAACAGATACATATCTAACACATAGATATCTAACACAAGGATATCTATACATAGATATCTCTACATAGATATCTAACACAAGGATATCCATGCATAGATATCTAACACATAGATATCTAACAGATAGATATCTAACACATAGATATCTAACACATAGATATCTAACAGAGAGATATCTACACATAGATATCTAACAGATAGATATCTACCACATAGATATATCTAACAGATAGATATCTATACATAGATATGTAACAGATAGATATATATACATAGATATCTAACAGATAGATATCTAACACATAGATATCTCTACAAAGATATCTATGCATAGATATCTAACAGATGGATATCTATACATACATATCTAACAGATAGATATCTAACACATAGATATCTATGCATAGATATCCAACAGATGGATATCTATACATACATATCTAACAGATAGATATCTAACACATAGATATCTATGCATAGATATCCAACAGATGGATATCTATACATACATATCTAACAGATAGATATCCATACATAGATATCTAACATATAGATATGTATAAATATCTAACACCTAGATATCTAACAGATAGATATCTATACATAGATATCTAACACATGGATATCTCCACATAGATATCTAATAGACAGATATCTAACACATAGATATCTAACAGATAGATATCTATACATACATATCTAACAGATAGATATCTATAAATAGATATCTAACAGATAGATATCTATATATAGATATCTAACACATAGAGATCTAACAGACAGATATCTAACACATAGATATCTGTGCATAGATATCTCTAACAGATAGATATCTATACATACATATCTGACAGATAGATATCTATAAATAGATATCTAACAGGTAGATATCTATTATAGATATCTAACAGATAGATATCTAACACATAGATATCTATACATAGATATGTAACAGAGAGATATCTACACATAGATATCTAACAGATAGATATCTACCACATAGATATCTAACAGATAGATATCTATACATAGATATCTAACAGATAGATATATATACATAGATATCTAACAGATTGATACCTATACATAGATATCTAACAGATAGATATCTAGAAATAAATATGTAACACATAGATATCTAACAGAAAGATATCTATACATACATATCTAACAGATAGACATCTATACATACATATCTAACAGATAGATATGTATAAATAGATATCTAACAGATAGATATCTAACACATAGATATCTATACATAGATATCTAACAGATAGATATCTACACATAGATATCTAACACATACATATCTATGCACAGATATCTAACACATGGATATCTAACAGATGGATATCCATACATAGATATCTAACAAATAGATATGTATAAATAGATATGTAATAGATAGATATCTACACATAGATATCTAACAGATACATATCTAACACATAGATATCTATGCATAGATATCTAACAGATAGATATCTATACGTAGATATGTAACACATAGATACCTAACACATAAATATGTAACAGATACATATCTATACATAGATATCTAACAGATAGATATCTATAAATAGGTATCTAACAGATTGATATCTATAAATACATATCTAACACATATATATCTAACTCATAGATATCTCTACATAGATATCTAACAGATAAATATCTAACAAATAGATATCTACACATAGATATCTAACAGATATATATCTACACATAGATATAAAATAGATACATATCCTACACATAGATATCTAACAGATAGATATCTACACATAGATATCTATACATAGATATCTAACAGATAGATATCTATAAATAGATATGTAACACATAGATATCTAACAGATAGATATCTATACATACATATCTAACAGATAGATATCTATACATACATATCTAACAGATATATACGTATAAATAGATATCTATACATAGATATCTAACAGATATATATCTACGCATAGATATCTAACAGATACATATCTAACACATAGATATCTCTACATAGATATCTACACATAGATATCTAACAGATACATATCTAACACATAGCTATCTATGCATAGATATCTATGCATAGATATCTAACAGATACATATCTAACACATAGATATCTATGCATAGATATCTAACAGATAGATATCTATACGTAGATATGTAACACATAGATACCTAACACATAAATATGTAACAGATACATATCTATACATAGATATCTAACAGATAGATATCTATAAATAGGTATCTAACAGATTGATATCTATAAATACATATCTAACACATATATATCTAACTCATAGATATCTCTACATAGATATCTAACAGATAAATATCTAACAAATAGATATCTACACATAGATATCTAACAGATATATATCTACACATAGATATAAAATAGATACATATCCTACACATAGATATCTAACAGATAGATATCTACACATAGATATCTAACAGATTGATATCTATACATAGATATCTAACAGATAGATATCTATAAATAGATATGTAACACATAGATATCTAACAGATAGATATCTATACATACATATCTAACAGATAGATATCTATACATACATATCTAACAGATATATACGTATAAATAGATATCTATACATAGATATCTAACAGATATATATCTACGCATAGATATCTAACAGATACATATCTAACACATAGATATCTCTACATAGATATCTAACAGACAGATATCTAACACATAGATATCTCTGCATAGATATCTAACGGATAGATATCTATACATAGATATCTAACAGATAGATATCTAACATAGATATCTAACACATTAGTATCTAACACATAGATATCTATGCATACATATCTAACAGATATATATATCTATACATAGATATCTAACAGATAGATATCTATAAATAGATATCAAACAGATAGATATCTATAAATACAAATCTAACACATCGATATCTAACAAATAGATATATCTATACATAGATATCTAACAGATAGATATCTATACATAGATATCTAACAGATAGATATCTCTTTATAGATATCTAACACATAGATATCTATGCATAGATATCTAACACATAGATATCTAACATTTAGATATCTATGCATAGATAACTAACAGATGGATATCCACACATAGATATCTAACAGATACATATCTAACGCATAGATATCTAACAGGTGGAGATCTATACATAGATGTCTAACAGATAGATATCTAACACATAGATATCTCCACATAGATATCTAACAGACAGATATGTAACACATAGATATCTATGCATAGATATCTAACAGATAGATATCTATACAAAGATATCTAACAGATAAATATCTAACACATAGATATGTATACATTGATATCTAACAGATAGATATCAAACAGATAGATATCTAACACATAGATATCTAACAGATAGATATCTAACACATAAATATCTATACATAGATATCTAGCAGATAGATATCTAACACAGATATCTAACAGATAGATATCTATACATAGATATCTAACACATAGATATCTATACGTAGATATCTAACAGATAGATATCTAACACATAGATATCTATACGTAGATATCTAACAGATAAATATCTAACACATAGATATCTATACATAGATATCTAACAGATAGATATCAAACAGATAGATATCTAACACATAGATATCTAACAGATAGATATCTAACACATAGATATCTATACATAGATATCTAACACATAAATCTCTATACATAGATATCTAACAGATAGATATCTAACACAGATATCTAACAGATAGATATCTGTACATAGATATCTAACACATAGATATCTATACGTAGATATCTAACAGATAGATATGTAATAGATAGATATCTAACACATAGATATCTATACATAGATATCTAAGAGAGAGATATCTACACATAGATATCTAACAGATAGATATCTAACACATAGATATCTAACACATTGATATCTAACATATAGATATCTCTACATAGATATCTATGCATAGATATCTAACAGATACATATCTAACACATAGATATCTAACAGATACATATCTAACATATAGATATCTAACAGATAGATATCTAACACATATATATCTATGCATAGATATCTAAAACATAGATATCTAACAGATAGATATCTATACTTAGATATCTAACAGATAGATATCTATAAATAGATATCTAATATATAGATATCTATAAATAGATATCTAAAAGATAGATATCTAACACATAAATATTTATACATAGATATCTAACAGAGAGATATCTACACATAGATATCTAACAGATTGATACCTAACACATAGATATCTAAGAGATAGATATCTAACACATAGATATCTAACAGATAGATATCTAACATATAGATATCTCTCCTGATATCTATATGTTAGATATCTATGTGTTAGATATCTATCTGTTAGATATCTATGTGTTAGGTATCTATCTGTTAGATATCTAGGTGTCGATATCTCTCTGTTAGATATCTATGTGTTAGATATCTATCTGTCAGATATCTATGCATAGATATCTATTTGTTAGATATCTGTCTGTTAAATATCTATGTGTTAGATATCTACCTGTTAGATATCTGTGTGTAGATATCTAATTGTTAGATATCTATGTATAGATATCTATCTGTTAGATATCTATGTGTTAGATATCTGTGTGTAGATATCTATTTGTTAGATATCTATGTATAGATATCTATGTGTTAGATATCTATCTGTTAGATATGTATGTATAGATATCTATCTGTTAGATATGTATGTATAGATATCTATCTGTTAGATATCTATGTATAGATATCTATCTGTTAGATATCTATCTGTTAGATATCTATCTATAGATATCTATCTGTTAGATATGTATGTATAGATATCTATCTGTTAGATATCTATGTAGAGATATCTATGTAGAGATATCTATGTGTTACATATCTATCTGTTAGACATCTATGTATAGATATCTATCTGTTAGATATCTATGTATAGATATCTATGTGTTAGATATTAATGTGTTAGATATCTATCTATTAGATATCTATGTGTTAGATATCTATCTGTTACATATCTATGTGTTAGATATGTATCTGTTAGCTATCTATGCATAGATATCTATGTGTTAGATATCTGTCTGTTAGATATCTATGTAGGGATATCTATGTGTTAGATATCTTTGTATAGATATCTATCTGTTAGATATCTATGTATAGATATCTATCTGTTAGATATGTATGTATAGATATCTATGTGCTAGATATGTATTTATAGATATCTCTCTGTTAGATATGTATGTATAGATATCTATCTGTTAGATATGTATGTATAGATATGTATGTGTTAGATATCTATCTGTTAGATTTCTATTTATAGATATCTATCTGTTAGATATGTATGTATAGACATCTATCTGTTAGATATAATGTTAGATATCTATCTGTTAGATATCTATGTACAGATATCTATCTGTTAGATATGTATATATAGATATCTATCTGTTAGATATCTATGTGTTAGATATTTGTCTGTTAGATATCTATCTGTTAGATGCCTATGTATAGATATCTATTGTTAGATATGTATGTATAGATATCTATGTGTTAGATATTTATGTTAGATATCTATGTGTTAGATATCTATCTGTTAGATATCTATCTGTTAGATATCTATCTGGTACATATGTATGTATAGATATCTATCTGTTAGATATCTATGTGTTAGATATCTATCTGGTAGATATCTATGTGTTAGATATCTATCTGTTAGATATCTATGTGTTAGATATCTATCTGTTAGATATCTATTTATAAATATCTATCTGTTAGATATGTATGTATAGATATGCATCTGTTAGATATCTATGTCTTAGATATCTATGTGTTAGATATCTGTCTGTTAGATATCTATTTGTTAGATACCTGTGTATAGATATCTATTGTTAGATATGTATGTATAGATATCAATGTGTTAGATATCTATGTTAGATATCTGTGTGTTAGATATCTATCTGTTAGATATCTAGGTGTTAGATATCTATGTGTCAGATATCTATCTGTTAGATATGTATGTATAGATATCTATCTGTTAGATATCTATGTGTTAGAAATTAATGTGTTAGATATCTATCTGTTAGATATGTATGTATAGATATCTATCTGTTAGATTTCTATGTGTTAGATTTCTATATGTTAGATATCTATCTGTTAGATATCTATCTGGTACATATGTATGTATAGATATCTATCTGTTAGATATCTATGTGTTAGATATCTATCTGGTAGATATCTATGTGTTAGATATCTATCTGTTAGATATCTATGTGTTAGATATCTATCTGTTAGATATCTATTTATAAATATCTATCTGTTAGATATGTATGTATAGATATGCATCTGTTAGATATCTATGTCTTAGATATCTATGTGTTAGATATCTGTCTGTTAGATATCTATTTGTTAGATACCTGTGTATAGATATCTATTGTTAGATATGTATGTATAGATATCAATGTGTTAGATATCTATGTTAGATATCTGTGTGTTAGATATCTATCTGTTAGATATCTAGGTGTTAGATATCTATGTGTCAGATATCTATCTGTTAGATATGTATGTATAGATATCTATCTGTTAGATATCTATGTGTTAGAAATTAATGTGTTAGATATCTATCTGTTAGATATGTATGTATAGATATCTATCTGTTAGATTTCTATGTGTTAGATTTCTATATGTTAGATATCTATCTGTTAGATATCTATCTGGTACATATGTATGTATAGATATCTATCTGTTAGATATCTATGTGTTAGATATCTATCTGTTAGATATCTATGTATAGATATCTATCTGTTAGATATCCGTGTGTTAGATATGTATCTGTTAGATATGTATTTATGGATATGTATGTGTTAGATATCTATGTGTTAGATATGTATGTATAGATATCTATCTGTTACATATCTATGCATAGATATCTAAGTGTTAGATATCTATGTAGAGATATCTATGTGTTAGATATCTATGTGTAGATATCTATCTGTTAGATATCTATGTATAGATACCTATCTGTTAGATATGTATGTATAGATATCTATCTGTTAGATATCTATGTGTTAGATATCTATGTGTTAGATATCTATGTATAGATATCTATGTACAGATATCTATGTGTTAGATATCTATGTAAAGATATCTATGTGATAGATATCTATGTATAGATATCTTTGTAGAGATATATATGTCTTAGATATCTCTGTAAAGATATCTATGTGTTAGATATCAATCCGTTAGATATCTATGTATAGATTTCAATCTGTTAGATATCTATCCATAGATATCTATGTTTTAGATATTTATGTGTTGGATATCTATGTATAGATATCTATGTGTTAGATATCGATGTATAGATATCTATGTAGAGATATCTATGTGTTAGATATCTATGTAGAGATATCTATGTGTTAGATATCTATGTAGAGATATCTCTGTGTTAGATATCTATGTAGAGATATCTATGTGTTAGATATCTGTGTACAGATATCTATGTGTTAGATATCAATCTGTTAGATATCTATCTGTAGATTTCTATCTGTTAGATATCTATGTGTTAGATATCTATCTGTTGGATATCTATTTATAGATATCTATCTGTTAGATATCTCTTTATAGATATCTATCTGTTAGATATGTATGCATAGATATCTATGTTTTAGATATCTATGTGTTAGATATCTAGGTGTTAGATATCTATGTATAGATATCTATGTAGAGATATCTATGTGTTAGATATCTATGTAAAGATATCTATGTGTTAGATATCTATGTATAGATATCTATGTATAGATATCTATGTAGAGATATCTATGTGTTAGATATCTATGTAAAGATATCTATGTGTTAGATATCAATCTGTTAGATATCTATGTGTAGATTTCTATCTGTTAGATATCTATGTGTTAGATATCTATCTGTTAGATATCTATGTGTAGATTTCTATCTGTTAGATATCAATGTGTTAGATATCTATCTGTTAAATATCTATTTATAGATATCTATGTGTAGATATCTATGTGTTAGATATCTATGTGTAGATATCTATCTGTTAGAGATCTATGTAAAGATATCTATGTGTTAGATATCAATCTGTTAGATATCTATGTGTAGATTTCTATTTGTTAGATATCTCTGTATTAGATATTTATCTGTTAGATATCTATTTATAGATATCTATCGGTTAGATATGTATGCATAGATACCTATGTGTTAGATATCTATGTGTAGACAGCTATCTGTTAGATATCTATGTATAGATATCTATGTAGAGATATCTATGTGTTAGATATCTATGTAAAGATATCTATGTCTTAGATATCAATCTGTTAGATATCTATGTGTAAATATCTATCTGTCAGATATCTATGTGTTAGATATCTATAAATAGATATCTATCTGTTAGATATGTATGCATAGATATCTATGTGTTAGATATCTATGTGTAGATATCTATCTGTTAGATATCTATGTATAGATATCTATGTAGAGATATCTATGTATAGATATCTATGTAGAGATATCTATGTAAAGATATCTATGTGTTAGATATCTACGTAAAGATATCTATGTGTTAGATATCAATTTGTTAGATATCTATGTGTAGATTTCTATTTGTTAGATATCTCTGTGATAGATATCTATCTGTTAGATATCTATTTACAGATATCTATCTGTTAGATATGTATGCATACATATCTATGTGTTAGATATCTATGTGTAGATATCTATGTATAGATATCTATGTAGAGATATCTATGTGTTAGATATTTATGTGTTAGATATCTATGTGGAGATATCTATGTGTTAGATATCTATGTAAAGATATCTATCTGTTAGATATCTATGTATAGATATCTATCTGTTAGATATCTATGTGTTAGATATCTATCTGTTACATATCTATGTATAGATATCTATCTGTTAGATATCTATGTATAGATATCTATGTGTTACATAGATATATATGCATAGATATCTATGTGTTAGATATGTATCTGTTAGATATCTATGTGTAGATATCTATCTATTAGATATCTATGTATAGATATCGATCTGTTAGATACATATTTATACATATCTATCTGTTAGATATCTATGTATGGATATCTATCTGTTAGATATCTATGTATAGATATCCATCTGTTAGATATCTATGTGTTAGATATCTATGTAGAGATATCTATATGTTAGATATCTATCTGTTAGATATCTATGTGTTAGATATCTATCTGTTAGATATCTATGTGTTAGGTATCTTTCTGTTAGATATCTATGTGTCGATATCTATCTGTCAGATATGTATGCATAGATATCTATTTGTTAGATATCTGTCTGTTAAATATCTATGTGTTAGATATCTACCTGTTAGATATCTGTGTGTAGATATCTAATTGTTAGATATCTATGTGTAGATATCTATGTGTTAGATATCTATGTGTAGATATCTATGTGTTAGATATCTATGTGTAGATATCTATCTGTTAGATATGTATGTGTAGATATCTATCTGTTAGATATCTATGTGTTAGATATCTATGTGTTGGATATCTATGTGTTAGATATCTATGTATAGATATCTATGTACAGATATCTATGTGTTAGATATCTATGTAAAGATATCTATGTGATAGATATCTATGTATAGATATCTTTGTAGAGATATATATGTGTTAGATATCTCTGTAATGATATCTATGTGTTAGATATCAATCCGTTAGATATCTATGTATAGATTTCAACCTGTTAGATATCTATGCATAGATATCTATGTTTTAGATATCTATGTGTTGGATATCTATGTATAGATATCTATGTGTTAGATATCTATGTAGAGATATCTATGTGTTAGATATCTATGTAGAGATATCTATGTGTTAGATATCTATGTAGAGATATCTCTGTGTTAGATATCTATGTAGAGATATCTATGTGTTAGATATCTGTGTACAGATATCTATGTGTTAGATATCAATCTGTTAGATATCTATGTGTAGATATCTATCTGTTAGATATCTATCTGTTAGATATCTATGTGTTAGATATCTATCTGTTAGATATCTATGTATAGATACCTATCTGTTAGATATGTATGTATAGATATCTATCTGTTAGATATCTATGTGTTAGATATCTATGTGTTAGATATCAATGTATAGATATCTATGTACAGATATCTATGTGTTAGATATCTATGTAAAGATATCTATGTGTTAGATATCTATGTATAGATATCTGTGTAGAGATATATATGTGTTACATATCTATGTAAAGATATCTATGTGTTAGATATCAATCCGTTAGATATCTATGTATAGATTTCTATCTGTTAGATATGTATGCATAGATATCTATGTTTTAGATATCTATGTGTTGGATATCTATGTGTTAGATATCTATGTATAGATATCTATGTGTTAGATATCTATGTAGAGATATCTATGTGTTAGATATCTATGTAGAGATATCTCTGTGTTAGATATCTATGTAGAGATATCTATGTGTTAGATATCTGTGTACAGATATCTAGGTGTTAGATATCAATCTGTTAGATATCTATGTGTAGATATCTATCTGTTAGATATCTATGTATAGATACCTATCTGTTAGATATGTATGTATAGATATCTATCTGTTAGATATCTATGTGTTAGATATCTATGTGTTAGATATCTATGTATAGATATCTATGTACAGATATCTATGTGTTAGATATCTATGTAAAGATATCTATGTGTTAGATATCTTTGTATAGATATCTGTGTAGAGATATATATGTGTTACATATCTATGTAAAGATATCTATGTGTTAGATATCAATCCGTTAGATATCTATGTATAGATTTCTATCTCTTAGATATGTATGCATAGATATCTATGTTTTAGATATCTATGTGTTAGATATCTATGTATAGATATCTATGTATAGATATGTATGTGTTAGATATCTATGTAGAGATATCTATGTGTTAGATATCTATGTAGAGATATCTCTGTGTTAGATATCTATGTGTTAGATATCAATCTGTTAGATATCTATGTGTAGATTTCTATCTGTTAGATATCTATGTGTTAGATATCTATCTGTTGGATATCTATTTATAGATATCTATCTGTTAGATATCTATTTATAGATATCTATCTGTTAGATATGTATGCATAGATATCTATGTTTTAGATATCTATGTGTTAGATATCTATGTATAGATATCTATGTAGAGATATCTATGTGTTAGATATCTATGTAAAGATATCTATGTGTTAGATATCTATGTATAGATATCTATGTAGAGATATCTATGTGTTAGATATCTATGTAAAGATATCTATGTGTTAGATATCAATCTGTTAGATATGTATGTATAGATATCTATCTGTTACATATCTATGCATAGATATCTAAGTGTTAGATATCTATGTAGAGATATCAATGTGTTAGATATCTATGTGTAGATATCTATCTGTTAGATATCTATGTATAGATACCAATCTGTTAGATATGTATGTATAGATATCTATCTGTTAGATATCTATGTGTTAGATATCTATGTATAGATATCTATGTACAGATATCTATATGTTAGATATCTATGTAAAGATATCTATGTGTTAGATATCTATGTATAGATATCTGTGTAGAGATATATATGTGGTAGATATCTATGTGTTAGATATCAATCCGTTAGATTTCTATGTGTAAATATCTATCTGTTAGATATGTATGCATAGATATCTATCTGTTAGATATGTATGCATAGATATCTATGTTTTAGATATCTATGTGTTAGATATCTATGTATAGATATCTATGTAGAGATATCTATGTGTTAGATATCTATGTAGAGATATCTATGTGTTAGATATCTATGTAGAGATATCTCTGTGTTAGATATCTATGTAGAGATATCTATGTGTTAGATATCTATGTACAGATATCTGTGTGTTAGATATCAATCTGTTAGATATCTATGTGTAGATTTCTATCTGTTAGATATCTATGTGTTAGATATCTATCTGTTGGATATCTATTTATAGATATCTATCTGTTAGATATCTATTTATAGATATCTATCTGTTAGATATGTATGCATAGATATCTATGTTTTAGATATCTATGTGTTAGATATATCTATGTATAGATATCTATGTAGAGATATCTATGTGTTAGATATCTATGTAGAGATATCTATGTGTTAGATATCTATGTAGAGATATCTCTGTGTTAGATATCTATGTAGAGATATCTATGTGTTAGATATCTATGTACAGATATCTGTGTGTTAGATATCAATCTATTAGATATCTATGTGTAGATTTCTATCTGTTAGATATCTATGTGTTAGATATCTATCTGTTGGATATCTATTTATAGATATCTATCTGTTAGATATCTATTTATAGATATCTATCTGTTAGGTATGTATGCATAGATATCTATGTTTTCGATATCTATGTGTTAGATATCTATGTATAGATATCTATGTAGAGATATCTATGTATAGATATCTATGTAGAGATATCTATGTGTTAGATATCTATGTAAAGATATCTATGTAGAGATATCTATGTGTTAGATATCTATGTAAAGATATCTATGTGTTAGATATCAATCTGTTAGATATCTATGTGTAGATTTCTATCTGTTAGATATCTATGTGTTAGATATCTATCTGTTAGATATCTATGTGTAGATTTCTATCTGTTTGATATCTATGTGTTAGATATATATCTGTTAGATATCTATGTATGTGTTAGATATGTATGTATAGATATCTATGTGTTAGATATCTATGTATAGATATCTATGGGTTAGATATCTATCTGTTAGATATCTATGTATAGATATCTATCTGTTGGATATGTATGTATAGATATCTATGTGTTAGATATCTATCTATTAGATATGTATGTATAGATATCTGTGCATAGATAGCTATGTGTTAGATATATGTCTGTTAGATATCTATGTATAGATATCTATCTGTTAGATATGTATGTATAGATATCTATCTGTTAGATTTCTATGTGTTAGATATCTATGTGTTAGATATCTATGTATGGATATCTATCTGTTAGATATGTATGTATAGATATCTATGTTAGATATCTATGTGTTAGATATCTATGTATTAGATATGTATGTATAGATATCTATCTGTTAGATATGTATGTGTTAGATATCTATCTGTTAGATATCTATGTATAGATATCTATGTGTTAGATATCTATCTGTTAGATATCTATTTATAGATATTTATCTGTTAGATATGTATGTATAGATATCTATCTATTAGATATCTATGTATAGATATCTATGTGTTAGATATCTATCTGTTAGATATTTATTTATAGATATCTATCTGTTAGATATGTATGTATAGATATCTATCTGTTAGATATGTATGTATAGATATCTATCTGTTAGATATCTATGTGTTAGATATGTATCTGTTAGATATCAACTTGCAGATTTATTCACAAAGCCCTTGAATAAAGAAAGATTTAATTTTCTCAAAAATGAGTTGGGCATTATTGATTTCAAAATTGTGAATTAATTCTGGAAGTGGATTACTGACTGGATTGTGTATCAATTGGTTGTGAATCAATAAATTGAGTGGAAACTGCTGTAGCTGTTTAATGTGCAGACAAAATCTGTGTATATCACTACACCATCAGAGATGCTTCTTGAGAAGACAATGACATTTGAACAGTGGAGATGCTTCGCAGTGAAGAACAAGTACATGAAAAGGATCAAGAATCAATTCTGACTCAATCCACTATAGTCAACAGAATCAGCACTGTATGAGAATCATTGCTGCTGGAGCTGTTTCTGGTCAAGGGACACAGCTGGTCAATGTTCAGCAACATGTGACTCAGCTACATGTAGGATGAGCATGCCTAAAGAGAAGAATCTTCACAGTGCCACATGTCACAGATCTGTTCGTAGTCAACTGGTCAAAAAGTTGTTCAGAATATTCTCTGAAGATAAGTATAGCCAGTCTGTTACTGCAACAGTGTCAGTGCATGCATTTGTTGTGTTCTGCAGCGTTCAGTTTTTTTGTTTGTTTGTGCATTAGAAGCTCTTTAAATCTGAATAGGTCTTGCATTCACTTGCACACACTACACTACTCTTATGTGAACACCAAATCCCACGACCCATTGAGCACTCTGCCCTTGTTTTCACTCAAACAATGGCTTCCTCCTCAGCATCCAGAAAAAGAACTAAGAAAGCCATAGCACAACCTGTTGAGCAACATGATT
>Ga0209489_107075_pt1 | contig 17214 bp, 9 predicted proteins | sample SiratrowhiteBW_FD_187527 | JGI IMG/M metagenome (GOLD analysis project Ga0209489, IMG submission 187527) | Root nodule microbial communities of legume samples collected from California, USA - Siratro white BW (SPAdes) (version 2) | ecosystem: Host-associated > Plants > Roots > Nodule | place: USA... | reverse complement strand
AAAACCATATATATATAAAAAAAAAACATATATAAAAATAAAAAATATATTATATATATATATATATATATATATATATATATATATATTATATAACTTAGAATTTATAACAAATAAATAGTTTTAAATATATAAATAATATCGTAATTACAATTTGCAGTATGTAATTTTTTAAATATATTATTTACACTCTAGTTTTATGAAGGATAATTTATGTTGCTATGTATAAGATTATTTTTCATATATTGATACTAATTTCTTGAAAACATTGAAATTTAATTTGAAAATATAGACAACAAAATAAATTAGAAGTGGTTGAAAGAAATAAGTGACAGAAAAACTTCAAAATGATGCCTAGAAAAGTTTTCATTCAATAATGTTGTTATTTCAACTTCTACAGAATGCATAAAGTTGTGTTGTATAGTGAAACGCTGTCTCGAAAAATATTTCATTAAATATCTTATTTTAGTTTAAAAATTGTATTACGAATTTATTGAATGGGTAAATGTTAAATTGGCAAAGGTGTTAAGTTTGGGTTTGGACCTTTTTCAGGTTAAAAGGACGTAGCAGGTGGTACCTTCTTTTCTCCCTCCCGTTGCTATGGGAGATGTCTTTTAAGATATTTCATCCTCCGTCTCGTAGTTTATTTGTGAGTTAAATTTTTAAATTATATTTAATCAAAAAGTATTCCTAACTTTTTAATTGATTAATTAATGTTTTTTATTTGAATAAATTAAGTAATTATAATCTCTACATTATTTAATTTTCAATAATATTGTATATTTTAAAAAATATATTTTAAATTTCTAATTTAAAAAGTTAGAATAATAAGTTAAAAATACCACTCTAATCCGCGAGTACAACCTTCTTTTGATATGCCTAACCTTCTTTTTGATATGCTTACTTAAAAGAAAAATTATGTATTTAATCAAAAGACAATGGGTTTTAACTTATTTTCGTTGGACCATGATAGATTTAAAGGGTACTTCTATATTTTTTTCTATACTTTTTTCTAAATATAAAACTTTTCACTTTATCTTTTTAATTTCAGTGTTTTCTAAGATTTTACAATTTATTTTTTTTTAATTATATAGTCAAAAGTGTATTTTAGATTATACAACCTAAAATTTACTTTTTTGTATAAGAAAATTTTCACAAACCTAGAATATACATTTGACTTTTGGATTGCTCAATCCAAAATTATTCTTTTATAAAAAGAAAACTTTTAAACTTTTTAGCGTTCGAATTACATAATTTAGAAGTTATTTTTTTTTAAATTACATAATTCGGAAATTATTTTTTGTTTATAAATAGTCCAATTTAAAAATCATTTTTTTCTTTTGAAAATGACTTATATATTGTACAAAATAAAGTCATTTTTTTTTCTAAATAAAGCTTTCAAAATTGTATAATCTAGTAGTTTATTGCGTGTTGCATAACACAGAAGTCATTTTTTATATAAAAAACTTTAGGTCATTTTTTATATAAAAAACTTTTAAATTGTCCAATCTCAACGTCGTTATTGAAGACCATAAGCGTTTTTAGGATAATCCAATATGACATATTGCTAAGTGAAGAAAGCGCGAAAGGTAGAAAATGTAGGATAAAAAAGAACATGATCACAGAAGTGACGACCAAAGAAGACTATTAAAAATCAACGACGACAATGTAAAAGAAAATGATAAAGATTAGGGATTTTTTTAGAGGATTACCCCATCTTAAAAACCCATTTTGTAGAGGACTACAACATAAGAAATACATTATGCACCCCATATATTGATATTGCACCCCCGATAAAATTGAATATCCTTCAAAAAAATATTTATTATAGATTGTACATTCTATAAGTGTATTTTAATTGAAAATACAATTTGAAATATGTAATCAGAATGTATTAAAATAATTTAGAATATACATTTCAAAAAATGTGCATTCCAAGATATTTTAATAAATTATAAATTACATAATCTAAATATATATCTAGACTGTTCATTCTGAAATACATTTATATTGGATTATACATTTTAAAAATATTTTATAAGTTTCAGAAATATATATTAGAAATGTGTAATCTAAAATGTAGTTTTTGAAGTACATATTTGTTATTTTAACCCCTCACGGGGTGCAGATTTAAAAACACGGGTGCAATACCCAGCTTATCCTTGCCCCTTCTTTGTAGACGAGTTCTTCCTGCATCCTAATAGGTTCTTCCTGCACCCTAATAAAAAAATTTTATACCGCAATTACCCTTATATGACAATCGGATGACAGCTCCATCCGGTTGTCATTTGAAAAAAATTGACAATCGGATGAACAGGTCATCCGGTTGTCATTTTTGTTCAAATGACAACCGGATGGAGGTGTCATCCGGTTGTTAATTTTTTTTCAAATGACAACCGGATGGGGGTGCCATCCGGTTCTCATTTCCAAATCAAAATGATAACCGGATGAAACCCATCCGATTCTCATAATCCAAATTGAAAAATTAATCCGTTTTCGATTTGGACTATGAGAACTGGATGGGTTTCATCCGGTTATCATTTTGATTTGGAAATGAGAACCGGATGGCACCCCCATCCGGTTGTCATTTAAAAAAAAATTAACAACCGGATAGCACCTCCATCCGGTTGTCATTTGAAAAAAAAATGACAACTGGTTGAAAGTGTCATCCGATTGTCATATAAGGGCATTTGTGGTATAAAAATTTTTTATTAGGGTGCAGGAAGAAGTTGTCTTCTTTGTAATGTAGCCCGTCAAGATCATCATGCCCCCAGTTTAATTCTTTTAGTTTCTGAAACTTAAAAAATGTTAAATTTTTTATCCAAATAAAACTAATATTTGAATGCCTTAGAAAAAATTCCGGCTATGCACATCTTGGAATATATTTACAATAGGTTTTGTATTTCTTGTCTGTGAAATTTTAGAACAAGTTTAGTTTTGGTCTCTCCCATTTTTTTTTTAAGAATTGACCTATCATATTTTTCAGAAAAGATAGTTTTAGTCTAAGAATAAAACGGTTTTAAAAGTCAATTCAACATTTTTTAGGAATTAAAAACATATTTTTCAAATATATATGAAAGGCTAAAATATTTTTTAAAAAATTAAAAGAATGATAAAATAATCTAATACTTTGACTCAATAAAAGAACACAAATTGAAAAGAACAACTTGAACTTGCTTAGAGTAATAATTTGTATATCTTCTTTTTATATATATAGATAGCACATATTCTTTATTAGAAATAATTATGTTCAAATCATACGAGATTACTATGACTGATAAAACACTTCACCCAAGTATTTAATGCAATTTCATGTTCATATCATATGTTTGATAGAAATGGGTCCTTTGTTTTGAAAATTTCAGTGCACACAAAATAGAATTTTTTGCTTTAAGAATAAAATAACATGTTGGGTTCAACTTTTAAAAAAGAGAACCGTGTCAGGTCAAAATTTGAGAGCCTTAACTTCTCACACAACATGCATAAGAATTTATGTCCAACCCACTAGACAGAATGCAAATAAGAAACGTAACGCAAGCACTAATATCCATATTCATGACCTGAAAATTTTCACTATACAAACACTAAACATTTTTTTAAGTTGAGTTTTCAACATTTAAACACGTTAAATGTCTTTCGATAATATGAATTTTTAACTTATAAATAAGCCGAACATGAAATTTTAAGTACAAACACAACAATCTATTTGGTGACATGGATTTTTTAACATATAAACACCGCGATCATATTTGGAGATATGAAATTTCTAAGTACAAACACGTCAAACATTTTTAGTAACGTAAAATTCTCCAAATATACAAACACTTTAAACGTATGAGGATGACATGAAATTCATAACATTCAACACACTAAACGAATGTAGTGATGACTTAAAGTATATGATGACATGAAATTTATAACGTACAAACACGTATAGATTTGTGATAAATGTAAAAAGTTTAACGTACAATTAGTACAGGAAACACATATAATGACAGTGCTTTTTTTAACTTGAAAACACATTAAACGTATGATACGTGAAATTTTCAACTGAAAAACACGCTAAACGTATATAATAAGAATCTAAAAAAAATGCTAGACGTATGTGATAACGTGGAAGTTTTAACATACAAACACGCTTCAGATATATGATAAAACAAAACTTTGAACATAAAAACGTATTATACATATTTTGTGAAGTGAAAGTGAATGATCACGATTCACACATCACAACCTATACGACAAAGGATTATTGTATGAAGCTAAGTAAGGATGAAGGAGTCCCAAAACCATAGATAATGAAAAACAGAAAATTCAACGAGATTGAAGTGTGCCTTGTCATGTATATGATCTCACACCCAAACTCCAGTTTTGCCACCTCAGGTACCCCACGCAAGTCCAAACCCCCAACCATTCCCATTATTAATAAACAAAAACGGACACACATATATTCGCCGAACAGTTTTTGGTTATAAAATCACTTCCAACAGTACCAGTATTTAATATAATCTATAAACTTTAATCTAGTACTGTTCAAACAAGAACGATGACACATGGGCAGTGATCAAAGATCATCAACAGTAGATATCAAGAAAAAAAAAAAAAATCTAAACATGTGTCAGTCCTTTTGATCTTAGAAAATCCAGTATTGAATCAAAAAAGATTGAATCAATCAAGGTTCTTACATGCACATATCATCAAAGAGAACCCAATTTTGTCCTGCTGGTTGCGCGCGTGCAAAGTCTTCTCCTCCAACCACAATCTACTGTCGAGGCCACTCCTCGTCCTGAACATGAACACGGCAGAGGCAGAATTGGGATTGAAAAGCCAATCATGCACATCCCACATCATATCCACGACCAAACCATCCACAAAAATTGTTTGGTTGCCCCGAAAGTTCCAGCGCAACCTCTTCACCTGGAACATTGTCTTCTTGTCCACGCACACGGACAACACGTGACCCTTCGACGCTCCCTCTTCCGCGCCGCACTTTATCAATATATCGTGAGAATTTCCCATCTCGCAAAATTTCGCCTTCGTTGCGTAAACCGCAGTTCCGGAAAACGTCTCACTCCTTGAAACCATCGAGAAATTTGCTTCCTTTGTGTCCGATTGTTCTTCAAGAGAGGGGCTTTTGTCACCGAGGCGTAGGCTCAGTTCGGAGTCCACCAAAACGACGACGTAAAACCCATTAACCGGTTCTGGGCCATCCTCGTACTTGGCTTTGGAGAGATCCCAGAGGACTTGGATTTGGAAATTGTGGGATTGGAAGGTTTCGTTGCCTTTGGTTTTGTTCAATTGCCTTGCGTTGAATTTGGAGGGAGAATGTTCGGAATTGGCGATGGTTATGGTGAAGCCTTGGCCTAAGAGTTTCTTGGTCCAAGTTAGTGTGATGAAGAGTTGTTTTTGCGTTGATATTTTGTACATGCAGGTGACTGAATCTCTGGTGGAAGGATTCAGTTTGGGACATAGATAGGTCTGGTTTGAAGGCCTCGAACAATATGAATCGGACACTCTAATAGCATGTTCGTTGTAACAAGACGCTATGCCTCTCATTATAAAAGGGTTCTCTCTCAGAAATAAACCGACATAAAAATAACAAGGATCAAGGCAACTTTGTAATGGAGGGGGGAAAAGAAAATATAAAAAGGTGAGTCGCTGATTACGCTTGTGCTTGCATATGAAGGAGAAAAGAATTAGATAGCACCGTGAGAGCGAGAGAGAGAAAAAGAGAGAGATAGGGAGGGGTTGAATTTGAATGTGACAAAATATCATGGTCCAAACATGTGTGAATGTCCTTTATGTTTTCTGGCATACCTGTGGAGTGAAGCATCAGTAAAGACAAAATATAAGGCAAGAAAATGAAATGCATGATACTGGGTTCTGCATTCAATAGTCTAATTCTAACCTTTAAAATTAATTAACATTTACTACTAGATGAAAAATGACTGTTGTATCTTAAATTGCTTGCGTTACGTTTCTCTTGGCTTGCCACTACTCTATAATTAAATTGTGATAGTTACGGTTTGACCCTATATGATAAAAACATTGGCAACTTGTAAGCTGAGTTAATTATGGATTTGTTAGCGAATATATATGTAAGTCATGAGGTTATTGAATAGGATGCAATTTTAGTTAGGGTAGTGACTCTGGGTGAGTTTGTGCAAAAAGCAAGGAGTTGTTATTGGTTGAAGGATGGTATTTTCATTTGCTTGATGCCTTGACAAGTGTTGACATGTGGGTTGGGATGAATATGACAGACACAGTAACAAGATAACGAAGCTGACGGGGAAATAGAGACGAAAATGCAAGGATGAGGGTGACGCTTGGACCCACGAATTCAAGTCAGGCTTCAGATTCACCTACTTGGACACAATACAAATATGATTAGTTTCGCTCCAACCTTTTTTTTTTTCGTGTTAGCTATTGTTGAAAGTTAGCAAAAGCTTATCCTTTCCACTTTCAAAATATGGACAAAAGAAAACGAGGTTGGAAAGCCAAATTGAATTTTAATGTCCCTGCTTTCGTAGTGTTAATTAATATATTTTTTTCAGTTACGTGGAAAGCACAAATTTTCAACATGCTCATTAAGGGAAGTTTAAAGGTCCAAATTAAGTAACTTTTTCTTCAGTTTCTTCTGCTTGCTTTTCCCATCAACTATATGAAGCCGTTTATTGAGTGATTAGGCTTTTGGTTTTCACTCTCCAGCTACACAGGGGAGGGACAGATAGGTGCATTGCCAAGTGTAGTGGATAAAAATTCATGTCCATGGGCCGAATGAAAAAGAAATTTAATGTCTCGGGATTCATCTGATTGCAACTACATTGACAACTATAAAGAGAAAGCTGATAAATAAATAATATAAATTAGTGAAGGCAATATTATTAAAAGTGACTCAAATGGAGATTAGGAACATATGGCTCTGGTGGACAAAAAAGGAACCCACAAGAAACATAGAGAAAGAGAAATATTCACCTAGTGCTAAATATAATTTTCTTATTCAAAGTGTGACAGTAATTTTAGGTGATTTAGCTTCGTGGCTAAGCAAAGTTGCATGGACAACAATTGATTTGTGTCACACAGATGAACAAAATTATGCAGCCATGGTTTTTGACTGAGCACAATTATTTTTGTTAGTTGTGTAGGCTGGGGTAAATGATTCAGATTTCAGAGAAACAGTTGAAAGCTGAAACACATCACGATGGTACACAGAGAACAGCATCCTTTCATGAGGGAACCACATGGACTCACAAATCTGAATTTAATAATTTTACTCGAGAATGTCTCGCATACGGCTAAATAAAATCTCTGTTTTCCCAGCCCAGCAAAGAATTATTCTTCACACATTTTGTGTTGTGACATTATGCAGGGAACTAAACTTAATTGTTCCTATTTAATGAATACATTATTGCGTGTTTCATTCTCTCTCTGTGTTTCTGTGCTTGGAAATGGCAAAATATGCCTCTTCTGCACAAATATTTTGTTGGGAAATAGGCACCATCGTTCATCTCAATATAGTGTACTACCCATTAGCCAAAAACACTACACTAGAGGAAAATGATGAATTGAGAAATGAGAATATACTTTAATGGAGAGAAACCTACTCTGCCGTAAAATTAAAATTGTCACCACCAACTACCTACTAAAAGGCTATCTAAAAGGGGGTTATAATGGACTGAGAAGTATTAGGGTCTATTTTGTTTAAAGTTAAGTAAGTTTATTTTTTTAGAAATGTGTTTTTAAATTGTTCAACCTAATTGGAATGTGTATTTAAATTAATGTATTCTATTTATAAATGATGAATTCTTGAAGAACTTATTTCTAGACTTTTATTAAGAATTCTATTTATAGAAAAACTTAAATACATGATAAAATAGTTTTAAAATCTTATTTACATGTAAATAAATATTTACAAATCTATCCATCATTCAATTTTTTTACTAGCAAATTGAGTATTTCCTAATTTGATATTACTATAAGTCACAATAACTAAACACAATTAAAGTACATTTCATAAAGAATATGCAGCTGGGCAATCCGACAAACATAGTTCCTGAATAGTAGGGACAAATGGTGAAAATATAATGATTTTTCTTATTAAGGTTCTAGCAATTATTTATATAAAAAGCAGATAAATATAAGAAAAAGGAAAAAATATGTAATAAATTAATGGTTGATACGACGAGGGGAAAGTTATTTTAAACAATAGTCCTAATATAATACATATAAATTTCAAATTAATTTTGTTTTGTGCTTGTTGGTAGATTAGACTGGAAATATGACTATTAATTTCAATTATTTGTTAGTACATCGATTGCTATTTAACTTATTTTATTGATTACTATATTTTTATATAATGATTACGTTTATATTATTAATTAAATGTAATACTATAATAACTTTTTTTTTTTCAATTTATGACAAGATTTTCGTATCAACTAAATTGTTAGCTCCTTAATTTCACAAATCCCATCAATCATACATACCGATGGATACCGTGATATTTGTATTCTTCTAAATTCACGTAAAGAGGACAACTTTTTGTTACACTTTATTTTTATATATATTTTTGTCCTTCAATTATTTTACGACTTTCGTATCTCTTACAAGTGTAACTGTAATATGTGGACAGAAAACCTAAACAAAAGTAGCTGCATACTCTATGATTTTAATGTTTTTTGTCACAAATTAGCTTCGTCCTATATAACCTGTCACCCACCCTTCATAGGATTCCTTGCATTTGTTTTTCTTCAAACTATACAAAAGAGACTTGCATTAACTTATTCTTGTTATACATTTTCACTACCCTTAATTCTATTTCCATGGCTTTCACTGATTTTCAATTCTCTTTCTCTCTCTCCCTTTCTAATAATACTTATTCAATTTCATATATTTTTAGTTTATTTTTAACTATCAATTTCATTGTATAACGATGAACTTCATATGTTTTGTAATGAAAATTTGAAATCTCAATAATCGAGTGATGTAATTTCAGGATTTGAAAATATTGCCAAAGGTGTTAAGCAACAAGCCTCTCTGTTACAAGAATACATGTGTGGGATTAATCTCTCTTTTAACCATTATTATTGTTTTCTTTAAAAAATTTATAGAATCAAAGATTTTTTTTTTTCACAACTATAATAATAATGGTATATAAATTCATAGTATTCTTAAAATGTCTCTTTCAACTGCTTGCATTATTTCTGGTTTACTTTCTCGATACAGTTGTTTGGCGTTGCTGAAATTTTAAATTTCTTATACTTTTTAGCTGCATTAACCAGTGACTTATTCATTTTCTCCTTTTAATTTACTTTTAATTCTCTTGCACTTTTTCTAATTTTTTTCTCCCTTAGTTTCAAATCCTTACTTCTTTTTGCAAGATTTGCAATCAGTTTCCTTTTTTTTTGTAACTTTTAAATTGCAATATTTATTACTAGTTTTAAAAGGTTGTAGGATGAAATAGAATTAGAAAGAACGTGATAGAGATGAAAACAAATTAAAAAAAAATATGAAAAGTCAAATTCACATATTTAACGTCCATATAAATCCTCTGATCATATTTATATAAATATATTCATAGTTCAAACAATTGATTGATTCAGTTATTTGATTCATCGAATAAATGCTATTGAATTAGTAATATGAATCAAATTAAAATATTATTTATTATATAATCTATATATAAATTTATTCTTAATTTGAATTATAAAATTATAAACACAAATTAATATTATAAAATGTAAATATGTAATTAGAGAGAAGAAAAACAAATTTGGAACAGTATAAAATTCAAATTGGATTCTTTGATTTTTTATTCCTTAAATTGAAGAACAAGGAACACTGGAGGAGATGCAAAGACAATTTTTAAAAATGCAAAATAAAACAAAAATAAATAAATTATCTCTTTTATTAGAGTTCACTTAGTCCATATATGGGCTCTTTAATAAGTTGCGCACGCGGGTTTGAGTAAGAACTGTAATTAAATGCGTAAGCTCAATTACAACAAAAACTGAATTTGCATAAATTCTTATAAACAAATTAATATATTTATCTCAACTTCCAAAAATCATAGAAAATAACACAGGACTCAAAATTCAACAAATAATAATTCCATTTTGAAACACTGAAAATTTAGAATCCAATGCACCTGCCAAAAATAATATCTACAAAAAAGTTTCAGCAAAAAGAGTAAACAGAGATTAGCTAAAAATGCATAATTAAACTAATTATATGTATTGAATCCAATTTATTACTATATATAAAAAATGATATAAAAACTAAAATAAAATATAATAAAAGTGTTTTTAATATAAAATAAAATGATAAATTTGTGTATAAAATATGTGTAATCATTGTCAAGGTGTGTAGATAAAACTTAGTCTAAGTTTGGAATAGGTGGGATGACTCAAAGAAATTATTTTTTTTCTATTGTCCATGTCTCTTTAAATAAGAGTAATTTGGTAATTTTACATTAATACAAAAGAGACTTTTACTTTTATTAACAGTTTAACGTAGAAACAAGTGCCTTAGATTATTGGTCGTTCGTGAGGGAAAAACTAAGGGAGAACAAAAGGCGGACACAGGGTTTTAAAAGTCTATTACATTGAATGACCTTAGGTTCAATGTAAAAAAAAAGTCGAATTTATTTATAAAAATATTACCATACATTTTTTTCATTGGTTACTTTCTGGTCTGACGTAAATTGCTGACGTGGTATCTCAAATTTACACTAGTGTTATGAGAAATTATAAAATTAAAAGTTATGCAGAATGACTTATGATTTATAAAGATTGAGTCACATTCTATTAGTTTGGGAATGAAGCTGAACATGATTTTTTGACAACAAATTACTAGAATAAAAGAGATCTTTTTCATTGCATATTTAAGACCATCTATGTATGTTATGAGTCTAACGTAGAAGCGAGCGATGTAAAATTTACGTCAGGAAAAATATTCAATATAAATTTATGTCAAAGTACTGAGCCGATATAAATTTATGTCAAACTACTGAACCGACGTAAATTTACTTAGACCATAACTGACATAATATTTTTACGTTTTAATAAAAAAAAATACCAATTACAATGACCTTGTTATGCATACATTAAACACGAATGACAATAATATACAAAATATAAAAAATTACAAAATAAAAATTTTTGAACATGAAAGTATGGAATATCTAAATTGTAAATTTTTTATAAATCTTTATTTGGTATAAGAAACACTACAAATTTTCTCACAAGTATAAGTATAAATATATAAATTAAATGCGTAAAATATAAAAAAATTCTCAAAAATACTAAGAAAAATAAAAAAAACTTGTTGTACATGGAGAAATTTTTGAGATTTCAGCTCCCAACCCCCTTTTGGTATTGGCTAGCAGAGTCCTCTCTTCAATTTTCGAACAATTTTCATTTTTATTGTATATTTTATCAAATGTTATAAGCGGTTGAAAATTTTGTTTATCAAATTTTTTGTATTTCAAAATTCAAGACTATTATATTATATTAAATGTAAGACTCTACTATTAAATATAAACTAAGTTATCAACTAAAAATTGGGTCAAAAATCAGTTTTTAATTATTATTGTTAATGATTTTTACAAAATCATACTAATAGTAAAAATGCAAAGATATAAAAAAAAATGAATACATCAAATTCATCATATGGAAAATAAATACAAAAAAATAAAACAACAATAAAAAAAATAAGAAACAATGCATTATTGTGATTAAAATTCCAAAAATTATTAATTGTTGTCATTTTTTTTTAGACCTAAAGTAACCTACAAGACTAATTTTCCACTCATGAATCTAGTATAACGTATAAAGTTATTTACGCATTACTTATCTAACAAGCTCATTAACTTATTAACTTATGATTATAATCAATTTGCACAAGTGGAGAAAATAACTCTCATCTACTTTCATACTCAACACCAACTATTATGAATCCACCTTTCCATTTTAGTCCAAAAGACCTTTATGAAAAACACCCTATAGAAGCCAAGAAGTAAATATTTCAAACTAACATGGTCCATTGAAATGTCATGCCAAAAGCAAACATTATTTCCTATGACCTTTCTTGGTCACGCTCTTTCTTAATTATTTGTGTTTGTAACGTGTTAGCCATTCTCCATGGAATATAATGGATATATACGTGTATAAAGCAATAGGAGCAATAATGGATATATACATATAGAGCAGGATGTAAAGCATAAGCATGTTGCCCTGCATATAACGGGAAAGAATATCCGTTTCTGTTGCTTCCTCTTAGTGGAAGGAGCATTTATTCTTTACATTACGTGTAGGTTTTATGCTGTAAGAGATAACATACTCACCTACGTCTTCAAACCACCAGTGAAGCAATGCCACACCAAATATATGCCCCAACATTCTATCAATCTCACAAACAAATCTCCATTTATATATATAAAGTAAAATTAATGTAAGTAATATATACTTTTTAAAATATACTAAAATATAAATTATTTTATTACTTTATTATTATTCAGTTTTAATAAAAATTTTAATATGAATAATTATGATAATATAAAAATATAATTTAATGGTTGAAACAACGAAATTATTTGTCATATAAAATTATTATTATGATGATGATGATGATGATGATGTCAGATTTCGGGGTTTTCAAATTACAGGGAAAGGATAGGGGCATGCGCACAGCGTGCCATGAAGATAGGCATGGATCTTCCTGTGGGCTCATTGATGGCTTTCTATGGGCTTTTCTGTACATTAAAGTTGGCAATTTCAATTATGCCGCCTTATTTATTCATGGATTTCTATTGGTGTTTAAAAAATGTAAATTTACGGCTTATATTTTTTCACAGTGGAACTTAAAAACATACAATAGATGAGAATATATTTTCGGAAAAACGCATTTTAAATTATACCGTCCATGAATATATTTTAGATTATGTTTTCAAATTACATAATTTAAAATATACTTTTATATTTTTGAATTTTGAATCACATAATTTAAAAACAATTTGTAGATTTATAAAATGTTTCTAACAAATAGATAATTTATACTTTTCCAGAAATTATTGACATGGCCCTTTCTACTATTTGTTAGTTGGATACTAAGCCCAACTCATTGCGATGCGAAGCGTGAAATAAATCATATGTACTTCGTTAATTTCTTCTCTAATTATAATCGAAAGCCTTTTGGGAAGCATGTTTATAATTTATTAAAATAAGTTCATGAAATAAATAAGTTTAGTTCAGTCAAATTGATGTGTGTAATTTAAAAACTATCATTGAAATATAAACTGTATTTTTTGTTAAATAAACAGCAACATAGTTTCAACTTGCGTTTAAATTTTTTGCTATTGAGATGAATTTATAGACAGTACATAAGCAATTGATATATTAAATTCAAGACATACTGATAAATATATTATTATCTAATTATTATTTTGTTTTCCTGTGGAGGCAATTGGTGTAACATTTTCCTTCTAATTTTTTTTACAATTTGGAATTTATTTTTTTCGTTGTTAACAACTAAAGTCAAAAGATACCTCGAATAATATAATTCATTTAAATTTAGAAACATTTATGATACAATTAATATATTTTCTATAAAATTTTATAACTAATATATATAATCAAATTTTAATTCTAAATTTTTGAAGATCCCTAATGATATTGATAATTCGTCGGTTGTAATCTTAAATCTTCGGAAACCAGTTTTTTTTTTTTAATTTATTATTTATGCAAATATATCCTCTAGATATGTTCCTAATTCTTTTGAAAAACAAAATTATGAATATTCATACGAAACTAATATTTATACATTTATTAAATAAAAATTTGTTTTTCTTATGAGTCCCTCCTGAGATAAAAGTCAGTGTCTATACTTAAATCCTTATTAATTAAATGCTTCATTGAATTAATTATGTTACTAATAAATCTTTAACACGTTTATCTAAATTAATGACATCGCTAATAAATTTAGTATATAGCGTCCTCTTAGTTTGGACAGAAAAATAAAGAACACAGTAAGACAGCAGATACTTGATTAGATGACATAAAACTTGAGAGCTAAAAGTGAGTATTGGTTAAAATAGTATGAAAGATGGAAGAATTTGAGCTTAATGGAGAATGAAACGCATTAGTTTCCAAACTCTTTAACACTGTATATTCAACTCATTTGTTTGGCATCTCTCACCACTCCAAATCGGCACTTGATTCCCTCGTGGTAGGTGAGTGAGAGAAGAAACCCTCCTTCCACCTTTCCGCCCAACTCTACTCACTTCAGTCAGCAACTGTTTTGCATAAATAAGGAAAGGTCAAAAGGGTCACATCACATGTGAAGCTGCTTTGCAAGTGGGGGAGGTCATGACTCATGACGGTGACAGGTAAAAACAAATATTAGATTAGGTGGACCCCACCACACTCCACCAACGTCAACCAAGAGGAATGCGTCACCCCTTCCGTCACTCCACACTGTTGCTCATTTCGATGGATCTAAAACTCGCAGATCCAAGATTCTTATACGGGCCGGGCGAGGCCCATTCCTCTTCCTTCACTCCTCTTCTCCTTTTCCATCTCCTCACAAAAAACCACGTCCCAACGATAATAACCCCAACCGCTACCAAAACCGTAACCACAACTCCGACCCGTACCCAAACCCGATTCTTTTCTACGTCCACTTTTTTAACTTTGAAATACCCCACTTTTGTCGCATCTCCGCTACCCAACATGGTTCCGATCGGACTATCCAACATGTAGCAGAACCCGGTCCCGTTGTTATACACCGCTCCCCAACAGCTACAGTTCTTCTCGCACAGCTCCTCGCATTCCGCCAAAGACGACGTCGTCACGTGCCTAAGGAGCTCCTTGTGCGGCGCCTCCACGCCGCTCCTTCTCAGCACCCAGTAACCGCTTTTACTCCTACCAATCCCTTCTTCCCCACACAACTCTCCACCAACATCGTTGAAGCACCTACCCGCTTCGAACTGGGTCCGGTTATCTAAACAGGAGCATCCAGAGCCGCCGGGCCTGCACAAACCGTAGGAACCGCAGGAGCGGGGGAGTTCGCAGGTCTCAGAAATAGCCTGGTAGTTAGTTAGCCAGCTGGAACCGTCCCAGTAATAAGCTTTCAAATTCCCGTCCGCTTCCATCCGCATGAACAAAAACGACGCCGCTGTCACAGCCTGTTGGAAGCTGTTGAACTTTTGAACATCCACGGGCTTCTCGTCGTTTGTCTGATACATCCCGAGGTACCCCTCCTGGTTCACTCGCGCGTAAATCGGTCCCTTCCCTTCCTGCACTTCCGCTTTCGTCTCCATTACCGTGCGTTTCCAATACAAATACTCGTTTCCTTCGTATAGTCCCATGAAATCGTCGCCTAACCGCAATGAATATAATCCGTTGGAGGATAACAGAGACATTTTGGAGGTGAAATTCTGGCCCTGGACGATGGTATTTGTGGGAAAGTCAAAACTTTCCCAGAGGGGAATCCCTTCGGCTTGGACCTGCAAGTTGGAGGTGTTGAGGAGCACCGCGCGGTCTCCGTTTGTGGCGGTTGACCACGAAACGCGCGTTTCGGGGTCCGACAGCACGAGACTGCCGTTGAAGATGAGGCGTGTGGTGTCGGACCAGGAGGCTGCGTGAGTTGGGTTGGCCACCCAGAAAGGCTCCGGGGATGCCACGTGGAGGATGGCTAGTGCCAGCTGGTTTCGGTTCACGCGGAGGAAGCCCAGAGAGAAGTTTCCGGTGGGATCACTTAGAACTGCCTGAAACGACGCTGTTGAAGACTCTGGTGTCGCCGAGAAGCCCGTGTGAAGCTCTTGCGTGATGGAACTGCATCTCAAGGTGATAATCTGCATAGACAGAAACAGAAGAAGCATAAACCGAGGCTGATGGGTTGCGAACATGTTGAAGATCACAGTTGGCATATCACATAGAAAACGAGTTCGTGAGGAAAAGAGTGTCACATTTATAAGGTTAATGCTCTTTATAAAATAAAGATCATATATTAATTAATTAGAAATGTCGGGCGAAGGAAAAATAGTATACCGTTAAGCTTATTTTATATATAATAGAGCGACTCTTCGAGTTCATACATTAGGTTTTTTACCACTTCAATTCCGTACATGGAAATTATCGGAATTGAAAAATTTTGTATTTATAGAATGTAAAACGTGGATGACAAATATAATTTTGATTTGATTTTTTTTTCTTTTATATAAATTGTTCATATGTTGAAGATAATTTTAATATGCTTAATTTTTTATTAATACATTGAAGTAATGTACAATGAAAGTGATTTTTTTTTTTTTTATGATGAGAATGACTTCAGTTATTTTATTTTTGAATTGAACTGAAGTCAATAGATATGAGGTGTATTTAGTTTTTATTTTTAAATTAAAGTCATGCATAATAAATGTGATTTTTATTTTTTTAATTTCATTATTTTGTTTGATTTATATAATAATTTATTTTATTATTAATAAAAAAATGCATAATACATTGAATTTTAATAAAAAAATAACAAAAAAAATTATTAATAACAAAATGCATCGATTTATTTAAAAATATTAAATGAAATTATATAAATATTTATTAAGATAAATATATGCATTATAGAACTAAATTTATTATATAAATTATGATTTTACATAATTATTTATTATAGAATATACATAATTAAATTTGTTTAATAAATTGAAACAATGATTAAGAATTAATTTGATTATTTTATGTAATAAAAATTAAAATGTAACTATGATTTCATTAAAAACTTCTTTTAATTTTAAGGGGTCAAACATATTTGGTATTTAAGTGATTAAACTTACAAGTGTTTTCATTCTTTGCTTACTATGTACATTAATTAAATATTTAATCATTTCAGCAATTGTCAGTCTGGTTTTTAACCAATTCAAATATTTAGATATATGGATCATGATCAAAATATATGTTCTCATTCTCCGTTCGAAAAAGTCCATTACACATAATATTTTTACATCTTACTCAAGTTTATTTTTCTGGTTTATCAAATATTTGTGATACACAATTACATAATTCTCCGCATACAATCTAATATTATTAATGTATTATTATTATTATTATTATTATCTAATATAATTTATGTATTATTATGACTCATAATGTGTTCACAAGAGTTTGAAAATTCAATATATATATATATATATATATATATATATATATATATATATATGATAAA
>Ga0209489_107074_pt1 | contig 17214 bp, 7 predicted proteins | sample SiratrowhiteBW_FD_187527 | JGI IMG/M metagenome (GOLD analysis project Ga0209489, IMG submission 187527) | Root nodule microbial communities of legume samples collected from California, USA - Siratro white BW (SPAdes) (version 2) | ecosystem: Host-associated > Plants > Roots > Nodule | place: USA... | reverse complement strand
ATTTTCTTTTTTTTATTTTTATTTTAAAAAAATGCTTAATTGATTAAATTTAACTTCTTTTTTTTATATCTTTTTATAAATATCTAAACTAATCAAATATTATTTATTTTGTAATAATTCCTAAAAAACATTTTTTTAATTTATTATTTTTGAATTTATTATTATTTATCCGGACGAAATCGGGTGTTGACAATAATATTATATTTTAAAAAATTGAATGAATACATTTTTTTAAAGTATAACAAAAATGAATTTATTTATTAAAAAAGATAAGAATACAATAAAACATTGATAAATGTCTAAAATTAAAAAGAAATATTATTTTACTAGAAGCGTATAAAATAGCTATATTTGATGTGATACGTTAATTTATTTTGAGTAAATTATATTAGTATTTATAACATTTTTTTTCTATATCTTTTTATTCTTTCAATGACTTCATAGGTATAAATATAGTGATTTTAAAAACAACATTGCATGTAATAGAAAAAAAGGAGAGTAGGTGTATGTTTTTAAAATCATCAGAGATACGTGTAGGATTTAAAAAAATGAAGTAGTATAAAATTTGAATTTTTTTAAAAATAAAAATGTTAATGAATAAAAAACGAAGAGTGGGATATATCAATATAATTATTTAGTTTATTAGAAATTTCATGCCTCTATAATTATACTTGTTTTTTATTTAAACTTTCTTTAAGGGAAAGTGAAAAGTTATTAGAATATATCTTAATTAGATAGTTTAGAATTTGTCCAAATAGATAGATTAGAATCGTAGTTGAAGTAAATTTTTTGTTTTCTATAATTCGTATAAAATATTTTTCTTTTTTTTTTTCAGATTATAAATAAGAAGGTAATGTTTAGTTGTTAAGGTGATGGTGAATTATTGAGTTGTATAATGAGGAGAGTTAATTGCTTATATACTGAATATCATTAAATAATACAAAGAGCCAAAGATTCAATTAAATCTGGGTTTAAGAATCTATCTCCTTCATCTGTTCTATTGGGAAGAGTAACTACATCTATTTAATTAAATATTCTATATATGTGTGAATTGTATAGTTGTTAAAATGGTATGTATGTTAAATGTATAATTATTGGATAATTGTAATGTTATTATGAAATTGAATGTATAATACATGAGATATTGGGAGTGTAGAATGATATTATATATAATTATAATGAGATATAAATTAATAAAGTTGATCATATGGATGAATATAATGTTTTCAAACTTGTAAACTTGTTATACGTAAAAATAAATATTTTGAATATAACATGTCATGAATAGTTTTTAAACTTGTTAGACATGAAAATAAATATTTTTGGCTTAGCATAGTTTAAGCCATAAATAGTAACATAAACACTCAATGGATATTATTCAAAATATTTCTTTTAAAAAATAATAATTATAATTAAACACCCCTAGTAAACTGGTTGTTTGAAAATATAATAATATTTCGAGATACACTGACTTGTAATTGTGCCTAGGGCTTTTGTATTCTGTTCTGATTAAAGTAAAATCCTATTCTACTATTAAGAGGATCCAAAAATCCTCTTCAAATTGAACAAAAAAGTTAATAAAAATTCATTAGACATAAAATTAACCAATTACAAAATAATGAAATAACAGAGAACTACAAAAAATTGATCTAATAAAAATAAATGGTTATTCAAAAAGTGGAACACAAAGAATAATCATCTTCCATGCTGCTTTAGATCATAGTCAAAGCCACCCAAAGTGCCACACCACCCAAAATCATTGAAGCCGCATTTGAACTTGATCCCGATTCATCACCAACCGACCCGTGTGAACTTTCTGGAGAAGAACTCGCCGGAGCAGTCCCCGGAGAGGCGCCGTTGGATGGCAGTGTGATGGGTGAACCTGCCGGAGTGGCTGAACTTGCCGGAATTCCGGCAGTAGACTCCGGCGCTGGTGCCTCTGCCACAGGAGACGGAGCCGGCGGCGAAGAGACGTTCTTGGCTGCTGGGCTGGGAGCCTGAGAAACCGAAGATGGTGGCTGAGTGGCCGGCGGCAGGGAACGGGAAGACCCGGATGGAGAAACCGCTGGCGATTGTGAAGGAGGGGATAAAGTTGGAGACTTTGCAGGAGATGCTTGATGGGGCGTCGGAGAAAGCGCCGGAGGGGTAGCAGAAGAGGGTGGTTTGGCCGGCGCCGGCGAGTGTGTTGACTTGGGTGAAGGAGCGGGAGCATTGTCTGCGTGAACCAAACACAATGATGTGAAGAACAATGCCAACACAACCTGTGAAGGTAACCTAATCACCATGATGTTTGGAGATTTTGATGACAATTCGGAGTGGTACGAGGAAGTTGGAAAATTTGCAACAAAGAACACCAACGCTGAAAGGTGTTTGTATTGTGAGAATTTGAGAAAATGAAAACGTGGAACTGTGTTTGATGATGAAGAAGATGTGTCTGGGGAATATATAGAGGATGGTGGTGTGGGAGCGTGGTGAGATCAAGATGTGACCGTTGGAAGAAGGTTGAAAGGGTTTAGCCAGTAAAATAGCCGTTGGTGGAATAACTCATTTGTTTAGATTCCCACAAACTGGAAAGTTTGAATAACAATTGTTTACCACTTTTGAATAATATTGTTATTAGTTTGTTTGGTTTCTACAAGAGTGTTTTAGATAAGCACTTCTTGAAATTTGGGGTTTGTATAAAACAACCTAAACTTTTTGTGTTGTTATTTGTTTTGGGGAAGAGTGTAGGTGAATTGGAGAGAGGAAACAAGTTAAGGCTACTGCTTTATATTTTCTCACTTTGCATAATTCTTCTTGTTGTCATTAGCCATCCCAATTATTTGATTCTTAAGTATGTGAGAGATAGAGAAAAATCTACTGAAATGAAAATTAATAAATTTGATACTGTATAATCATTTTCTCACAATAAAACTAATAAGTGTTATTTATTGAAATGATACTTTTGAAACTGTCAAAAAAATGTAGTAGACATCTTTTAGAAGGACAATTAGTTATTTTGACTCAGAAAAGATGCCTAAATCAATAATGTAATGTTAAAACTTCATACTCAAAACCTTGGCGAGCAAGCTTAGTGCGCCTACTGTTAGTCATCATGGATAATTTTTTTGAATTGACCTAAAATAATTTATTTAAATTAGAATTAATTATTTTTAAATAAATATTTTTTAAAGTAATTATTTATTTAAAAATATTAGTATTTGCTTCTTAAACTAAACAGAAAACTACTCACCGATTAAACAGTCACATAAAAAAACCAAAAATCTTTTTATATTATCAAATAAGTAATCTTTAAAAAGAATAAACTCGTCTATAATTTGACATTGTTCTGAATTTTTTTACTTACCCTCACTTTTGACGGGTGGTGGGCTTAACATTTTTAGGGCATAAAAATAAAGAATATATTTGATATAATTAGTTAATAAAAATTTTTAAATCACTATAAACTAATATAAAAAACATTGACCATTATCAGTAATATAAAATAACAAAATAGAATACATAATAATAAACTAAATTGCATAAATTATAATAATTATCAAGTGTTGTAAATTAAAAAAATATTAATACTAAAAACAACATGAGTAAAGTTAAATTTATCATCTATAATTTTTTAAATAAAAAATGAGGACCACAAGTCAGCCTAATTTATCCTTCTATCAATCTGATTTAAATTTATACAATCTGATTTTGTCTATTTATTAAGATTATTAGGCTAACCTATCAAGGTACACTCATTTTTTTTACTTTTTACACATAAGTTGAAGTATAATAATTAAAATTTGTATATAGTAATATTTTAACTGTAAAAATGTTACTAAAGATAGGAAATGATGTAGTGGGAGTTTTAATTTAAATATAACTTTCTTAGAATGATTATTTTTGTTATTAAATTAGTTAATATAGTGATTAATTATTTTTAGTATCTAAATTAGTTACTAATTAATGATTTCTTTATAATAATTATTTTTATCACTAAATCAGTTGATATAATGACTAATTATTTGTGGTCTTTAAAGTAGTTACCATTTAATGGTTTTCTTGTAGTGAGAGTAAAGGGAGTTAGAAAATTTTTAAATTTCAATTTAAGTTATAATTGATGATTGGATGATGTTGGAGAATCTCTCGAATTTAATAATCTAGACTAAGTTAGCACAAATTTTGTTAAGCCATTTGGTTTGAAATTAATCTCATGCTTTATAGGTTTAGTTGTGTTTTTGTATTGTTGTATGAATAATTGGAATCATTAATAGAAATTGATGTATAGAAATTTGAATTTGTGCATGTGCTTGAAGTTTTAACTCAAAATATAGATATGTAAAATTGTAAGTTGTTAACAATCTTATCAAGTACAAAACTCATTTTGTTTGGTATTTTAACTCCAATTATTTTTATTTTTTTAAAAATTGAACAATTGAGTGAGAATAATTATATAATATTTACCTTATTATAAGGTATGACTTATGAGTGGTGATGGTTGAATAATTTGTTTGAAGGAAAAGTGAGATTTTACAATAATTTTAATTTAGTAAAAGATAGTATTTTAATTCATCAGGATAACTTAATTTCAATAGTATAGTTTCATAAAATTGGTCAATTAGTTAAGTTTTTAAATTAATAGTTTTTTTAACGTAATTTTGGAATATATTTCATTTTGAACCTAGATTAATAAAATGATATTAGATTTAAAGGTATAAAAGATATTTGGTATGTTCTAAGTTATTTGTTTATGTATATTTCACTAAAGCGAGATCGACATTGAGAGAAGGGTTTTTAATTATAAACATGCGTACTTAAGTAATGAATATTATCATTCAAGCAACAAATCAACATTCAAAAAGAAGAAAGTGAACAACAACCTTTGATTTAATAAGAAATATCATTCGAGTGAAACTACATTGCTTAAAGGATAATCTTTTTATGTTTAAAACATGTTTTTGCTTATTTAAATGAATATCAAATGACTATCCTTGTTGAATAATTTAATTATGATGTTGTACAAAAATTTAATATTTAGTTATTGATAACTGTATTTATGTTTAAAAGATGATTGAATGAGATATACAGTATAATTGTAAAAGAATATTTCTTATATGATAATTTGACATGACTTGAGCTTATGATTATTGACTCACATATTATAAATGATTGTATTATGCAATAAAAAATTGATAGAAATTTTCATATTATTATGTAAAATGATTGTAATAAGGAATTATCTTAATCTAATACCAGTTGTGAGTTGAGATCACAATTGTGGATTTTGATGTTAAGGTATATTTTATAGAAAAATGATATTTTGACACCATTTTTAAAAGTACCCTTATTTAACACCGTGACATGATTTTAATGAGTTATAGGACCCACGTAATTATTAAGCTCTTTTGAAATGTATGACAATAACATGTAAGTGGGTTTCTTCTGTTTTGATGTGGTTTGCTGATAAATACTATTGAACTTGTCTAACAAATATGAAAACTAGGAACATCATGTGTTCAGGTTTCCTCTGTTTTGGTACATTGGTTTACTGATAATGACTTTTGAATTCATGCTACAAATATGAAAAATAGGAATCTCATAAGTTCAGGTTGCTTTCTTCTAGTCGAGGTGGTTTCCTCTATTTTGACATGTGATTTGTTGATAAGTATTTTTAAACTCGTATAACATTATGTGGAAAATAAACACATGGTGTGTTCATATTTTTTTCATTTTAAAATAATACACTTATAATGTTATGGAAAATAAGTGACTTCTTATAACACACGTAAGTGAATTAAAAGTTTTTTTTTGCCATGTAACAGTGTCAAGTGGATACAATAACATATAATGATGTTAATGTATCACAATCATATTTTTTATCATACCTTAAGCATCTATCTCTTGTAAAAATATTTGATATTGTCTTTTTAAAACCATCAAGTTTATGATTGAGTATTGTCTAATCGTGACACTATTAACCCAAAGAATATAATTGATGTGGTTAGAATTGATATTTTATTATATTTAAATACTTAATTAAAAATTTGTATATTTAAACATATTTATTTTATGTTAGTTAATTTTATACATGTTATGATCTATTATTTTTGAAAAAAAGTTATAATGATTATAACAATAACATTGTTTTACATTGAAAACTTTTTTTATTTTTAATTGTTTTTATATACTTTAACTTGTATTTGATTTTATAAATATATTATTTGAATAATTTTATACATTTTTATCTCTCTATATATTATTTGGTTTATGATTAAAGATTTGTGATTAAAATGATTGTATAGTGTGATACAATGTAAAAGGTGCATGTATTTAAGGGTAAATACCCTTAAATACTCAAAATGGTTTATGGTCTTTCATAACTTTGCAAGAAAATGCGTATTCTCTTCACTGATCTTGTCTAATATCATATGAGAGAAAAATATATTCTTTTATATATTTGTTATATAAATATTGGATTAATAACACTAAATACTGCATAAATTATTTCCAAATTTAAGTTGCTTTTAAATATATTAACATAAATACAAAATTATAGAAACAAAAAGCACTTTAATTACCTTCAACATTGCACACAAAATTGGCATCTTTATTCAAAACAAAATTTCTTACATAGTACTAATCATGTCACAAATATGAGAAAAATTTAGAATTTTAGGTTAAAGTGCACTCACTCACACACAGTGCAACGAAAAACATAACAAAGGGATCGGATTAGTTGAGACCTTCCCATATTAGGGTTTGTGTGGGTTCTTTCTCTTCCTCTGGTCTGTTCTTCTGCACACAACCACATGCACTGTTAAGATCTATTCGTTGCGTGTTTTGATCCCGTGTGCTTCGTTTCTGATCTCACTCGCCCATGAAAACCCTAAAATAAAAATCGTATTTTTTTTTCTTTTACTTTTTTGGTCAAGAAGGGGGAAAAACCCCAATAATGGACGAAGGCGAGGGAGGGTACGGTGAGAGTGGCGATCCTATGGATCAGTTTCACCGTAACGAAGCTATATCCGCCGTCGCCGACGATGGTTTCATGGCAGAGGAAGATGACGATTATGAAGATCTTTACAACGACGTCAACGTTGGTGAAGGTTTTCTCCAATCTTTGCGCAAAAACGACGATCCGGTGTTCCGAAACGATGACGGCGAGGATCAGAAGCCTCCGCCGCCCCCGCCGGTTGCAGATGCCGCTGGGGTTTCGATTCCGGGTGTCGGTGGCGGAGGCGAGGGTGTCGGAGGCGGCGGAAGTGGGGCTGTGGAATCTAGGGTTTCAGGGAGAGTTGATGGATTTCAGAATCAAGGCTTTAGAGGGAACGAGGTGGGTGCCAAAGGTGGGATCAGGGTTGAATTGGGACACCAATCTGTGAAATCCGGTGGAATTGAGGATCAGGGTGGTAGTGACGGGGCTGTGGTTCCCCGGATTGGGCAGCAGCCACATGGTGGGGTTGTTGGGAGTGTGGGAAATGATGGTTTAGCGAGACAAGGTCAAGGTGGGGGAGGAGGGGGAAGTGCTATTAGGGTTGGTGGAAATGGTGTTGGTAACAGTGTAGGCGCTGTTAGTAGTGTTAGTACTGGAGGAGGTGGTGGAGGTGGTGGTGGTGGTGCTGCATCCGGTGGTACTATATTGTTTGTTGGTGATTTGCATTGGTGGACCACTGATGCTGAGCTGGAAACTGAGCTTAGTAAGTATGGGCCTGTTAAGGAGGTGAAGTTTTTCGATGAGAAGGCTAGTGGGAAGTCGAAGGGGTATTGCCAAGTTGAGTTTTTTGACCCTTCTGCTGCCACAACTTGCAAGGAGGGAATGAATGGTCATGTTTTTAACGGGAGGCCATGCGTTGTAGCGTTTGCATCTCCTTTTACAGTTAAGAAAATGGGGGAGGCTCAGATAAACAGGAATCAGCAGATGAACCCATCTGCGGCTACACAACAGGGAAGGAGGGGGCCTTCTGATTCGGGGGCTAAGCCTGGTGGGGGTAATATTTCTACAGGTGGTAATTACCAAGGAGGAGATGGGAATAGAGGTTATGGGAGAGGAGGTAATTGGGGAAGAGGCAACAATCCTGGTATGGGGAATAGAGGGCCTATGAATCAAATGAGGAATAGGGGTGGTGGGATGGGTGGTAGAGGTATAATGGGACATGGTGGAAATGGTTTTGGACAGGGTATTGGTGGTACCCCTCCACTGATGCATCCTCAGTCAATGATGAGTCAGGGTTTTGATCCTGCTTTTGGTGGTCCCATGGGTAGAATGGGTAGCTATGGAGGCTTTCCTGGTGCTCCAACCCCTCCATTTTCTGGGATCTTACCTTCATTCCCTGGTGTAGGAGGTGTTGGTTTGCCTGGAGTGGCACCTCATGTTAATCCTGCGTTTTTTGGAAGAGGGATGCCAGTTAATGGTATGGGGATGATGCCGACATCAGGCATGGATGGTCCTAATATGGGAATGTGGTCCGATCCAAATATGGGTGGATGGGGTGGGGAAGAGCCTGGCGGTGGGAAGGCTGGAGAGTCAAGTTATGGGGAGGAAGCTGCATCCGACCATCAGTATGGTGAAGTGAGTCATGATAGATCCGGGTGGCCTATGAGGGAGAAAGATAGAGGTTCAGAAAGGGACTGGTCTGGTTCTTCTGAGAGAAGGTACAGGGATGATAGAGATCAGGGATACGAGAGAGATGCACCTAGAGAGAAAGATATGGGCCATGATCCTGAGTGGTCTGAAAGAAGGCATCGTGATGATAGAGAAAGTGGCCGAGAGCGGTCTCGTGATCGGGACAGGGAAAGATCTCGGGACCGTGATCGGGAGCGTTCTCGAGATCGTGACCGTGACCGTGAAAGGGATCACCGTGAGCGTGACAGACACAGAGAAGACAGGGACAGATATGCAGATCATCATAGGTATAGAGATGGGGAAGCAGAGCATGATGATGAGTGGGAGAGGGGACGGTCATCAAGGACACATAGCAAATCGCGGTTATCACAAGAGGAGGAACACCATTCTCGGCCGAGAGATGCTGATTATGGGAAGAGGAGACGGCTTACTTCTGAATAACTTTCCTGCTGCTTGTTTTTTCTCTGTATGGTTCCCATTGAGGGAGGGGAAAAAGTATCTGAAAAGTAAGGATTTGCCATTTGCTTGAATTCTCTTGGGTCCAGAAGTTGTTGAGCAGCTGTTTTATTTCAATCACTTGTTCTCATTGCATCTTATTAGGAGCATGGTTTCTTTCTTTGTTGAGAAAGGTTAGTTTAAGATTTCAATTCTTAGCTTTCTTTGTTGTTGGATCTTGATTTGTGATATGATCTTGCTGCATGATATGTTCATTAGGATGTACAGTTCTAGATTCCTCTGGTTTCCTTGATTGTTTTGATGAACCCTCCATTGTTGTTGAACTAATTGTAAACTGTGATTTAGATTTTACCATAGATGACATGACACCAATCTAGAGAAGATTACTGAACAGAGAAGTAGGAGCTTATGCATAGTAGAACTAAACTATATCCAACTATAGAGATGCTATCGATATGTAACTTGAGGTTTTGTAAGAAATTCTTAATTTTAAATATAATTAAGATATTATTTATTTTGTTTTTGTATTATGCTTGTATTGTGATGTTCATAGAGAGTTTGGAAGTTTTCTTCGCGTCATTTCTGACATTTGTTTCGGGGTTTACTTTGTGATTTCCTTTTCTTTTCATTCTGCTCTGTGGTTTCTTTTAGAGAACTCCTTGTCCCTTCTTATCTAGTTATAATGTCTTTATGTATCTTGATTAAAAAAAGTGTTTGAACTTATGATTTCATTTCGTGTATTGTCAAGTGTATATTTTTTTTATTCTAGTAATCACCCTTGCCTTAAGTTCTGCCTGAGTTCCACGATGCATTTGGGTCGTTTTCCCATCTGTGATCCCTCGAATGAGGCTCTATTGCTCTCATACATCTCTGCATTTGGACCAGGTGGTTATTGACTATGGATTGTGGATGGAATGGAAATGTATATGTTGTCTGCTTTCAAATGGTCTGTAATTACATGATTTTCCAAGTTTACATAATCCCGTGTCCCCCCAAATTTTAAATTACCAAGAACCCTACTTAACTTCCTAAATAGGCTATATTTTTCAACACTTTCGCTGGGTATTTGTTTAAGCTATAGTTTTCATAAGTTCTTCCCTTACTAAATACCTATCCTTAGCTGAACTATAGAACCTTTGATACGGGTATGAAAACAAGGTTGAAAAATTAGGTCCGCGCACTTGAATGATTTGTGTGTTGAAACTTGAATTAGGATCTTTTGTATGGGTATGAACAGGTTCAGAAATTAGGTGATTTGTATTGTTGAAACTTGAATTATGGTTTTAAGAAGGGAAGGACAAAACGATAATTTCAGTTATATCTTAAATAGATTAATAATAGGAAGTAGTCTTCAACTATGTTATCAATAGCGGCTGCTATTTCAGTGGAATGGTGGTTGGAGTGGCTGCAATCATGCTTCTAGGCCGTTTTCTTGTGTTGTGGCTATGAAGCCCACTTGCAGCACCAACACTCCATGACCTTCATTTTGTTGCTGTCCGACCTTCCATTCGTGTTCTATCACAAAACTGTTTCACTTTGAGGGATCGGTACTAGCTAACATAAACTGATGGGTCATGGGTCCTTAGAATTCCGTCCTTTCGTGTGGGGGGGTTGGAACTTACCCGACAAGGAATTTCGCGAGCTTAGGACCATTGTAGTTACGACCGCCGTTCACCGGGGCTTCGGTTGTCGGCTCCCGTGTCATCAAGTCACCAACCTCCTTGACTTTCTGGCATTGGGCAGGCGTCAGCCTCCATACATGGTCTTATGAGATTTAGTATTCTCATTTCCCATTTGTTGGGCCTTGGGCCTCAATTTGAGTCCAACATCATATTTTTATGTCGATTGCTTTTTAGCTTATATAATATGGACAGTTATTTCCAGTATAATAAAACAAACTAAATAAAGCATAAAATATGATATAATATAATGAAAATAGTATTAATACAAATATAATAAACCAATTGTAGTAATACAAAATAAATTAAACATAGTATATAACATAATAATCTAAACAATAAAAAATTATGAATACTATAGTAATAATAGGATATATATATATTGTTATGTAGTTCTGAACTAGGTTATACAGAAGACAAAGCACTCAGTTATATACCCTATTTATACGAGGAGTCAAGTCAAGTATTTGGCTTTTAAACCTTTGCAAATGGGTAACAAAGTATATATAAGATAAAATTCTTAAAAATGTTAAATGTAACACGATTAGGTTCCTAAAAACAAGTTAACACGATTCTAATGTGTTCCCCTAAGATATTTTATAGATATTCCCAACAATCCTTAAGCTAAAGCCTTCTAAAGTTTTAGCTTGTTACAAATGAACACTAAAGAAGAACGCAATGTAAATGTAAAATGAGTTATGCAAAAGTGGATAAAGGTAGAGATGGATACTTTACGTCCAGCCATTTGGACAGAAGCATATAATGCTAGAACTTTGCTTGGTGCTTGTAGCTTTGGTATTTGTTGACCTTCTAGGAGAGTAGTGAGTTGGGATTGGCATGGATGCTGGTTAGGGCAGTGGGAGCTGAAACTCACTCTTTATGGGTGAAAATGATATGGTCAGTTGTGGTAGGAGAGAGAAAGTAGCATGGATGGAAGGAAAGTGTGGGGATCATTGCCTGGAAATTTTGCATGGCCAATGGGAAAATAGAACTCAATTAGAGGTGGAGGAAGGACAAGAAAAACTGAGTAAAATATTTAAAAGATTTAGATATAGATGGCATATCTGATGAACTGGTTATTGAAAGAATACTAGGACATTATTTAATCTGTGTAGTTGACACCAATCTTGGGAGTTCACCATTTTTGTTTATTTGGAACGTGAGTGGAAAAATAATGGCTTTAGGCTATGGTCGTATTTGTTCTGATATCGAGTTGAAAGTATATTTAGTTTAGGCAGAGAAGGAAGAAAAGAAAGTAAGGTGATTTTCAATTGTATTTTCTTGGATTGATACGGTGTACTTGATGGTTTGATGCAAAAGACATAGCACTCACCGGTATATGGTAAATTATGCTTAGTACTAGATTCTTAAAATGCCAACCCTAATCATATTATGGAACCATAAATAAAGTAATAAATATTAGATGAATTCCCTTTTTTTATCGGCCCTAACTGCAATCAAGAAAAGATGTCCAACAATAAGTTGACACCATATCATGCATCATTCACTCCTTCTAAGGCAATATTTTTTAGATATTATCACGTCAGTACTTCAAATAAATTTTGAAGTTATACTCATTTCTATGGTCTAAAGCTTTTGGTTTGCAGCATTCCAATGCTTAAAATGTGCTTTTTTCTGTGGTAAATGTATTATGTCCTCAGTCTTACATCTACCTGTGCTTGTTTAATTGAATCTCGGAGGTAAATTTTTCAACTCAGTTTATCTGTGTTTAACTGAATTATGGATGTAGTTGATTTCCATTTTATATGAATTATACCTGCTTTATGTACTTTCTGTTAATGCCTTCTGAATTGTAAACAATTTTCATTGTTATGGACTTCTGCGTGATGTAGGGACCATTGTTTTGAGAAAGGAAACTGTTCATTTAAACTCTGGGTTGTGATGGCCATCAAGCGACTTCAATGTGGGGGATTCAAGTCATGACAATTCTTTTCTTACATTGAGAAGTGGAACTTTTGCTATGAAGTATTAGCTTTTGATTTGAATTTATATTTCAGTTATTAGCACATGATTAATTAAACCATCATGTTGATGTAATGGGTTTAACTTGCTGAAGTCTGAAATGTGGTAGATTATTTAGAACTTATTGTTTGAAATATGTACTAGGATTTAGCAGAGGATGCTGATAATGCTGTTTCGATTGGCTGGCTGTTGTATCATTTTTTTACCCACCTTTTGGCTGGCTGTTGTATTATGTTCCCCCACCTTTTGGCTGGCTGTTGTATCATTTTTTTCCCCATCTTTTTTTGTTGTTTTTTCCCTTACATTTTTTAGCATAGCGGTGTAGTATGCAAATATTGTGTATGATGTAGAGAGCTAACCATTTGATCACTGTAATCATTTAAAGCTGGGGAACTGTACATGTTTTCATGTATATATTGAAATTAACTTTACTGATAAAGGTAGAATCCATCTCCAGTTTTGTTTTATGGTCTTGTCTTGTTTATCCAGTCTAATGAAACCCAACAATTGAGAATTGGAAGGCCATGTTGTGTTGATGTCCGATGTCTCTCCTTGAATGCTTTTTTAATACAGAGGATGCCTAGGTTTTTTCACTTTTCAAATAAATAAAGTTTGTTATAAAAATTTCATATATAGAGAGAAATGTAGTGGACACTTTAATACTTTCATCTATTGAATACAATTTTTTTTGTAAAATCAACAGACTTGTGAGTCTCATTCCTTAGTTAATGAACTTCTTAATGTTTTTATAACTTTTCCAATATTAATATTGAAAGGATAGTTGCTATATATTAGCTTCTTTACCATACCTTATTTACTTCAAAAAGTATGATTAAACTGGTTCTAGAAAGTGCTATATAAATATTTCTGAGAATAATCCTTTTACAGGGTATGTTTTCTCTGTGTGTGTGTCTATATATATATATATATTAGAAGAGTGATATAAACAATTCGAATACAATTTAATATTAAATATTTACTTTCAACTCTTTAAAATCCTTTACTGAAAAGGAAAATCGTTATTGTTGTCTTATCTTTTTCTCCTTGCCTATATTTTAGTTCCAAAGTATAGATTTTTTAACTTCCTGAGTATATAAAGTGATCAGTTTATGCCTCAGTTTGTTTTTTATATATATATATATATATTATATGTATATGTATAATTATTAGTATGTGTATAATTATTAGTATGTGTATGTTCTGTTCACGCTTTTTGTGTTTTCTGTATGAAGGAGAGACCTTTTCAATTCTGTCAGCTGTCTTTTATGTTACTGTTAACCCATGGAAATAATAGTGGCAATCCAGGATGATTGATTTGATCAATTGATTCATTTTGAGTTGATACATTTACTAGTATATATTCTATGGGGATTGGGTTATCTATGCTTTTTATTGTATTATTATTCTGTTTCTATTCTCATGTTTTCGAGATAGAACTTTTCCTTTTGCAGGTTATATTTGTTTTGGTTTTAAGAATGAAATATGTTGTCTTTAGATACATACCAACCTTTGTATCTAGAACAACTTTTAGATAAAAAAAAAAAGGATAATAGGAAAAATAATAACCTCATCAAAAACACAATTTTGAATGTCAAAGCTAGGTATACATTACATCATGCATCACAATATGATCAACTAACCCTTCTGCCTAGCCTTCGTATGTGTAGGTTTTACATTTCTGTGCAACGATGTCTTTATCATAAAAGATACTGATAGAGTTGTTATGTAAAGTGAAAATTAAAATTATATTTTAAATTAAAAGATTTTAACTCAACTTTAAATCAATGATAGGTGCAATGTTATTTTTTTACTCATTTTGCAGTTATTCACTGTAGAGGAATAAATTCCGATAGGAAAGAAGTGGGAAAGGTTTGTTATGATCAGAATGACTTTATTCTTGCGTCCGGATAATGCATAAAATTATTGTTGAACCATATACATAGAAAGGGCCAAGGAACAAAGAAGCAACAAATCTTAGTTACACATGCTTGTGCTTAGAAGAGTAATACATTTATATGATAAAAAAAAAAGTAGCAGCAGGTCTCATCTGTGTTTCTTTCTAGTCTCTCAAAATATTCTCATACCAATCAGGTGCGATCAATACTTCCTTATGGCTATGCTAGTAAGATCTTTCCACCATATTTGTTTACCACTAAACATAAATATTATTAATATTTATTTCATGACACAATCGTCACAATTATTACCACATTTGCATAAGAGAAAAGATTGTTGTTACCTTGCTATTTGTGAACAAACAAACACCAATGTATGAATCATAGCATCACTTCCTTTTTATGAAGACCGAAGAGTTTAAATAAAAGTACACAGCCATTTGAGTACAATACTAAGAAACACTATTTCTTTAGATACAACAATCAAATCAGTTGAAGATTGTTGGCATTAGAACTTCGAAGTGTGTCATACTATACATAATGGCCATACAATCATCTATTATATAATCAGATACAAACCAACTCTCTCACCATTATTATTATTATAATAATAATAATAATAATTATTATTATTAATTTCACTAAACACCACTAGGAATCTTGCTATTTTTTAAAAATTATGAAAATAATAACAACGGTAAAATAGAGCGGGCCACATGGAATAGATCTATCTATCTGGGCCTACTCACATTGGATCCAGGCCCAGGATACGCAGGCCCACCCTTAATAGCGGCACCACCGCCAGCCACTTGATGGAACCCACCAGAACCGTACACGTGCCCCTGATGCATCATGATTCCACCAGCACCATAACTACCACTCTCGTAGGCACTGTTGGTAGCATTAGAAGCAGGAGGCGCGTCCTTGTCACGCGCCGCCACGGTCTTCTCTCCTTCCATTTCTCTGAAGCGCTGCAGATAGACCTTCAGAGGCTCTACGTAGTCTTCGAAGCCCAGAGTCGTCATCGCCCACAGAAGATCGTCGCCGTTGATCGTCTTGCGTTTCTCGCGCTGGCACTTGTCGGAGGCTTCGCCCGTGATGAAGCTGATGAACTCCGACACGCACTCCTGCACAGTCTCCTTCGCGTCTTTCGAGATCTTCGCGTTCGCCGGAAGCGCCTTCTTCATGATGCGACTCACGTTCGCGATCGGCAGAAACCGGTCCTGCTCCCGTGGTGACATCTCGCTGCCCTTGCCAGCGTTGTGCGTGCCGCCGGAGTCGTTGTCGGAGTCCGCCATCGATGGACAGCGAGGTTCGAAGAATCGCTGAGAAAGATGAAACGAATCACGAAATCAGTGTAGGAAAATATCGGAGTTCACCGTGGACGAGTTCGCGGACTCAATTTGAATCTTTGACTCGCTCCACGTGAAACTGAAGTACTTTTCGCTGTTCAGTGTATGAAGTTCAGTCTTCAGTGCGGTTTTCTTCGGAATTTGAAGGTCGATTGGGAATGGATTTGAACTGAGACTCCGAACCACAAATGGCTTTGACTCTGTTACACGTGAAATTGAATTGCTGTTTGCAGCAGAAACTAGCTCAGAATCTGAAATTCAGTGCTTGGTGCGGTTTACCTCGGACTTTCAAATTCGTTCCCGGAATGAACGAGCAGTTGAAAATCCTGAGCACGAATCGATTTGAGTTGGTTGTTCTGCGTGGAAGTGAGGCACTGTTCGTGGTAGAAGCTCCTATGGAACTGAGATTTCGTGAATTTTCCTTCGAACTTTTAAATTCGATTCGGAATGAATGAGAAGTTACAAGTCGGAGGCACGAACTCAACCGTTCTGCGTCAAATTGAAGCGCTGTTGAAACGAAATTTCCAAGAAATGAAATCACTGAATCATATAATTTTGTGCGAAAGTCGAAGTGGGTGTATTAGCATAGCTAGACACGGTGGCCGGCGGAGGGTGACGGCGCCTCCGGCGGGTTGGGGAAAGGTAAAATGGAACGGAAGTGTTTGTTTGCGTGGTAATGAGCAGGGTCCGTTGGATCAGAAGGGTTAATAACGCTCTATCTCGAGAACACGTGGCATGCTGTGGACCGTTGTTAGTCGATAAGTGTGAGTTCACATGGATGAATTGAAGCCCTTGGATTCGATGAGTGCTCCATGATCTGGACCGTTGTTTTGGTATCAGGCACGTACTCCGTTCTGACTTGGACTATCTTATTGTATTCAAATTTCAAAATCTATTATTTATACTAGCAAAAACCCATTTTGCTACCGTGTATTTATAATTTATTATTTTTATTAATAACTAATTAAAAATAGAAAGATAATATAATTTTAAAGTATATATAATTCTCTAAAAATAGTATTAAAAAATCATATAATTGTTTTTTTAAAAGAAAAAAGTTATTTAATTATTTTAGAATAAAAATAAATTATTCATTTATTTAGTTTATTAAATAAAAATAAATTATTTTTTATTTATTAAAAATAAAATCATTTAATTAAAAGATGACATAAAAAAATTAAAGGAGGTTATTGTCTTTATACAATGCATATATGTGTGTGTGTATATATATATATATATATATATAT
>Ga0209489_107073_pt1 | contig 17215 bp, 22 predicted proteins | sample SiratrowhiteBW_FD_187527 | JGI IMG/M metagenome (GOLD analysis project Ga0209489, IMG submission 187527) | Root nodule microbial communities of legume samples collected from California, USA - Siratro white BW (SPAdes) (version 2) | ecosystem: Host-associated > Plants > Roots > Nodule | place... | reverse complement strand
TTGGTCTGGTCTTGTTCGGATTGGTCTGGTCTGGTTCGGTTTTGTTTGGTCTAGTTCGGTCTGGTTCGATTCGGTTTGGTCTGGTCTGGTTTAGTTCGTTCTGGTCTGGTTCGGTTCGATTAGGTTTGGTTCGATCCGACCTGGTGCGGTCCGGTCTGGTTCGGTCTAGTCTTGTTCAGTTTGGTCTGGCTTGGTTCGGTCTGGTCTGTAACGATCAGGTCCGGTCTGGTTCGGTCCGATCTGGTTCGGTCCGATCTGGTTCAGTCCGGTCTGATCTGGTGCGGGTCGGTCTGGTCTGGTTCGGTCTGATCTGGTTCGGTCCGGTCTGGTTCGGTCTGGTCTGGTTCGGTTCGATTCGGTCTTGTCTGGTTCGGTTCGGTTTAGTCTAGTTCGGTTCTGTTCAGTTTGGTCCGGTTCGGTTCACTTTAGTGTGGTTCGGTTCGATCTGGTCAGGTTTAATTCGGTTCGGTTCAGTTTGTTCTCTTCAGGTTCAATTAGTTTTGTTCTGGTTTCGTTGTGGCCTAGTTCGGTTCGGTCTGGTCTCGTCTCGTTCAGTTGGATCTGGTATGGTTCGGTTCGGTTTGGCATGGGCTGTTTCGTTCTGGTATGATCAAGTTCGTTCTGGTCTGGTCCGTTTCAGTTTGGTCTGGTTCAGTTTCGTCTGGTCTGGTTTGGTTCAGTTTCGTCTGGTCTGGTTTGGTTCAGTTTCGTCTGGTCTGGTCTAGTTCAGTCTGGCCTGGTTGGGTTTGGGTCGGTCCGGTTCGGTCTGGTCTGGTCTGGTTCGGTTCGGTTGGGTCTAGTTTCATTGTGGCTTGTTTTTGTTCGGTTCGGTTTGGTCTGGTCCGGTTCGGTCTAGTTTCACTATGGTCTGGTTATATTTAGTTTGGTCTAGCTTCCATCTGGTCTGGTTCGGTTCGGTCTGGTTTGGTCCGGTTCGATCCGGTCTGGTCTGGTTCAGATCGGCCTGGTCTGGTTCACTTTTGTTTGGTCTGCTTTAGCTTGGTTCGATTCGGTTTGGTTTGGTCTGCTGTGGTTCATTCTGGTGTGGTTCGGTTCGGTCTGGCTTGGTTCGGTCCGACCTGGTTCGGTTCGGTTCGGTTTGGTTCTTTCCAGTATGGATCTTTCTAGTCTAGTTCGGTCTGGTCTGGTCCGGTCCGGTTTGCTCCAGTCTGGTTTGCTCTGGTCTGGTCTCGTTCGGTTCGATCTGGTCTGGTCTCGTTCGGTTCGATCTGGTCTGGTCTCGTTCGGTTCGATCTGGTCTAGTCTGGTTCGGTTCAATTTGGTTTGGTCTGGTCTGGTTAGGTTCAATTCGGTCTGGTCCAGTTCGGTTAAGTCCAATTCGGATGGGTTCGGTCCGGTCCGGTTCGGTCTGGCCCGGTTCGGTTCGGTCTGGCCCGGTTCGGTTCGGTCTGATTCGGTTTGGTCTGGTTTGGATGGGTTTGGTCGTGTTTGGTCTGATTCGGTTCGGGCCGGTTCGATCTGGCCTGGTTAGGTTCGGTCTGGTCCCATTCGTTCTGTCCTGTTCGGTCTGATCTGACTCGGTCTGGTTTGATCCGGTTTGGTCTGGTTCAGTTCGGTCTGATTCGTTTCGGTCTGGCCCGGTTCGGGCCATTTTAATTCGATTCGGTCTGGTTAAGTCCGGATTGGTCTGGTTCGGTCTGGTTCGGTTTGGTCTGGTTCGGTCTGATTCAGTCTGTTGCGGTTCGGTTCGGTCTGGTATGTTTCGGTTCGGTCTGGTCGGTTCGGTCATGTCTAATTCGGTCTGGTTTGGTTAAGTTTGCTTTATTTATTTCGGTCTATTTTGGTTCAGCCCGGTCCGGTTCAGTTTGGTTTGTAAAATGAGATTTGCTCCCATTTATAAATTGTTAGAAAACCTCATTACTAATAGATGTGGGACCTTTGCAAATTATTAAAGTTAGGTATGAAAGGTTATGGAGATCCACACTGAACTTACTTTGGGATGTTCATTCTCTCTGGTATTGAAGCTTTAGGAGGTGTATGAGCTATCATTACAAAGATAATTTTACCCTCTTTCCAGGTCTAGGTTGGGTGCATTTATGAAATGATTTGGTCACCCAAAATCACCCTGAAAGTAGTGTCCCAAATTGGTTTCTAGGCATCACATAAAATCATAAACGTGGTCTTGAGGCTTACTTTGGGATGTTCGTTCTCCCTGGTATTGAAGCTTTAGAAGGTGTATGAGCTATCATTACAAAGATATTTTTACCCTCTTTCCATTGGTCTAGGTTGGGTGTATTTATGAAATCATTTGGTCACCCAAAATCAGTTTCGTGTGGTCTTGTTTAGTTCGGTCTGGCCCGGTGCAGTTCAGCCTTGATCTGGTCTGTACGGTCTGGTCTGGTTCGGCTCGATCCGATTCGTTCCGGTCTGGTTCGGTTCGGTGTGGTTCGGTCTTGTCTGGTTTGGTCCTGTCCAGTTCGTTTTGGTCTGGTTCGGTTCGGATTGGTTCGATTTGGTCTGGTCTTGTTCGGATTCGTCAGGTCTGTTCGTTTTGTTTGGTCTGGTTCGGTTTGGTTCGATTCGGTTCGGTCTGGTCTGGTTTAGTTCGTTCAGGTCTGGTTCGGTTCGGTCAGGTTTGGTTCGATCAGACCTGGTGCGGTCCGGTCTGGTTCGGTCTAGTCTTGTTCGGTCTGGTCTGGCTTGGTTCGGTCTGGTTTGTTTCGATCAGGTCCGGTCTGGTTCGGTCAGGTCCGATCTGGTGCGGTTCGGTCTGGTCTGGTTCGGTCTGATCTGGTTCGGTCCTGGTCTAGTTGGGTTCGGTTCGGTTATTTCTAGTCCAGTCTGGTCTGGTTTCGTTGTGGCCGGGTTCGGTTCGGTTCGGTCTGGTTTGGTTCGATTCTGTTTGGTCTGGTCTGGTTCGATTCTGTTTGGTCTGGTCCGGTTTGGTTTGGTCTGGTATGGTCTGGTTCGGTTCGGTTTGTTCTGGTTTCATTGTGCCTTAATCCTGTTCAGATCGGTTTGGTCTCTCCTGGTGCGGTTTCGTTTGGTCCGGTTAGATTCGGTCTAGTTTCGTTGTTGCTGGGTTCGGTTCGGTCTGGTCCGGTTCGGTTCTGTTTGGTCTGGTTCGGTTCGGATTGGTTTGCTATGGTCGGTTCGACTTGGTCTGATTCATTTTGGTTAAGTTCAGTTTGGTCTAGTTTGATTTTGTCTGGTTTGGTCTGGTTTCGTTGTGGCCTGGTTTGGTTCGATCTGGTTCGGTTTGGTCTGGTCCGGTTCGGTCTGGTTTCGCTATGGTCCGGTTCTGTTCGGTCTGGTCTAGTTTCTAGCTCATCTGGTTCGGTTCGGTCTAGTTTGGTCCGGTTTGGTCTGGTTCGGCTTGGTCTGGTCTTGTTCGGATTGGTCTGGTCTGGTTCGGTTTTGTTTGGTCTAGTTCGGTCTGGTTCGATTCGGTTTGGTCTGGTCTGGTTTAGTTCGTTCTGGTCTGGTTCGGTTCGGTTAGGTTTGGTTCGATCCGACCTGGTGCGGTCCGGTCTGGTTCGGTCTAGTCTTGTTCAGTTTGGTCTGGCTTGGTTCGGTCTGGTCTGTAACGATCAGGTCCGGTCTGGTTCAGTCCGATCTGGTTCAGTCCGGTCTGATCTGGTGCGGGTCGGTCTGGTCTGGTTCGGTCTGATCTGGTTCGGTCCGATCTGGTTCGGTCTGGTCTAGTTCGGTTCGATTCGTTCTGGTCTGGTTCGGTTCGGTTTAGTCTAGTTCGGTTCTGTTCGGTTTGGTCCAGTTCGGTTCCCTTTAGTGTGGTTCGGTCCGGTCTGGTCAGGTCTAATTTGGTTTGGTTCAGTTTGTTCTCTTTAGGTTCGATTCGTTTTGTTCTGGTTTCGTTGTGGCCTGGTTCGGTTCGGTTCGGTTTGGCATGGGCTGTTTCGTTCTGGTCTGATCAAGTTTGTTCTGGTCTGATCCGTTTCAGTCTGGTCAAGTTTAGTTTCGTTTGGTCTGGTCTGGTTCAGTCTGGCCCGGTTCGGTTTCGGCGGTCCGGTTCGATCTGGTGTGGTCTGGTTCGGTTAGGTTGGGTCTAGTTTCATTGTGGCTTGTTTTTGTTTGGTTCGGTTTGGTTTGGTCCGGTTCGGTCTGGTTTCACTATGGTCTGGTTTTGTTTAGTCGGGTCTAGTTTCCATCTGGTCTGTTTCGGTTCAGTCTGGTTTGGTCCGGCTTGGTCTGGTTCGATCCGGTCTGGTCTGGTTCAGATCGGCCTGGTCTGGTTCGGTTTTGTTTGGTGTGCTTTAGCCTGGTTCGATTCGGTTTGGTTTGGTCTGGTGTGGTTCGTTCTGGTGTGGTTCGGTTCGGTCTGGCTTGGTTCGGTCCGACCTGGTTCGGTTCGGTCTGGTTCTATCTAGTATGGATCTTTCTAGTCTGGTTCGGTCTGGTCTGGTTTTGTTCGGTCTGGTCTGGTGCGGTCCGGTTCGCTCCAGTCTGGTTCGCTCTGGTCTAGTATCGTTCGGTTTGATTTGGTCTGGTTTGGTTCGGTTTGGTCTAGTATGGTCTGGTCTGGTCTGGTTCGGTTCGGTCTGGTGTGGTCCAGTTCGGTCCGGTCCGGTCTGGTCTGGTCTGGTTCAGTCTGGTCAGGTTCGGTCTTGTACGGACCGGTATATTTCCGTCTAGTCTTATCTGGTTCGTTCTTGTTCGGTTCGGTCTGGTATGGTTCGTTCTGGTTCAGTTCGGTCTGGTTAGGTCTGCTCTGGTATGGTCTGGTCCGGTCCAGTTCGGTCTGGTTAGGTCTGCTCTGGTATGGTTTGGTCCGGTCCAGTTCGGTCTAGTTCGGTTTGGCATGAACTGTTTCGTTCTGGTCTGGTCAAGCTCGTTTTGGTCTGGTCCGTTTCAGTGTGGTGTGGTTCAGTTTCATTTGGTCTGGCCCGGTTCGATCTGGGTCGGTCCGGTTCGGTCTGGTCTGGTCTGGCTAGGTTCGATTCGGTTTGGTTCGGTGCCGTCCAGTCCGGTTCGATCTGGTTTAGTCCGGCCCGGTCTGGTTCGGTTTGGTTCGGTCAAGTTTGGTCTGGTCTGGTCCGATCTGGTCTAGTATGGTTCAGTTCGGTTTGGTCTTTCTTGGTCTGGTTTGGTCTCGTTAGGTTCGATTCTGTTTGGTCTAGTTTCATTGTGGCCTGTTCCTGTTCGGTTCGGTTTGGTCTGGTCTGGTTCGGTCTGGTTTCGTTATGGTCTGGTTCTCTTTACTCTGGTCTAGTTTCCATCTGGTCTAGTTCGGTTCGGTCTGGTTTAGTCCGGTTTGGTGTAGTTCGGTCTGGTTTGGTCTAGTTTGGATCGGTCTGGTCTAGTTCGGTTCAGTCTGGTTTGGTCCGGTTTGGTGTAGTTCGGTCCGGTTTGGTCTGGTTCGGATCGGTCTGGTCTGGTTCGATTTTGTTTGGTATGGTTGGGTCTGGTTCGATTCAGTTCGGTCTGGTCTGGTCTGGTTCGTCCTGGTCTGGTTCGGTTCGGTCTGACTTGGTTCGGTCTGACCTGGTTCGGTCTAGTCTGGTTCGTTATGGTCTGGCTCGGTTTGCTCTGGTTCGGTTCGGTCTAGTTTGATTCGGTCTTGTCCACTTCGGTCTGCTTCGGTTTGGTTCGGTCTGGTATGCTCTAATTCGGGCAGGTCGGGTTCGGTCTGGTATGGTCCTGTATGGTCTGGTCCGGCTCGGTCTCGTCCGTTTCAGTCTACTTAAGTCTTGTTCGGTCTGGTTTTGTCTCTTTTGGTTGGGCTCGATTTGGGCTGGTGCTGTTCGTTTTGGTCTGGTCCGATTGGGTTCGGTTCGGTCTAGTCCAGTCTGCTTCGTTCTGGTCTCTTCCGCTTCGATCTGGTTCGGTCTGGTCCAGTTCGTTTTGTCTGGTCAAGTTTGGTTCGGTCTGATTTGGTTCGGTTTGGTCTGGTTTGTTCTGGTGTGCTTCGGTTTGATTCGGTTCGGTCTGGTCCGGTTCGGTCTGGTTTAGTACGCTATGGTCCGATTCGGTCTGGTTCAGTCTGGTCTTGTTCGTTTTGTGATGTCAAGTTTGGTTCGGTCTGATCTCGTTCGGTCGGGCCTGGTTTGTTTTGGTCTGGTTCGGATTGGTCTAGTCCGGTTCGTTTCGGGTCTTCCGGTTCGGTTCGGTCTAGTCGGGTTGGGTGCGGTCTTGACCGGTTCAGTCTGCTCCGGTTCGGTTCAGTCTGGTCTGATTCGGATTGGTTCGGTGCGGCATGGTTCGGATTGGTCCGGTCACGTCTGGTTCGGTCTTATTGGGATTTGTCTGGTCCGGTCTGGTTCGGTTCGGTTCGGTCTGGTGCGGTTCGGTTCGGTCTGGTATGATTCGGATTGGTACGAGCCGGTATGGTTCGTTTCGGTTTGGTCTGGTTCGGTCTGGTTTGGTTCGGTTCGGTTCGTCTGGTCCGGTTCGATGCGTTCTGGTCCGGTTCGGTTCGGTTTGGAATGGTACGGTCTGGTCTGATTCGGATTGGTTCGGTGCGGTCTGGTTGTGATTGGTCCGGTCACATGTGGTTCGGTCTTATTCGGATTGGTACGGTTCGGTCTGGTTCGGTTCGGTTCGGTCTGGTATGATTCGGATTGGTCCGAGCAGGTCTGGTTCGGTCTGGTTGGGTTCGGTTTGGTCTGGTCCGTTGTGGTTAGGTTCGTTCTGGTCTGGTTCGATTCATCTGGTCCGGTTCGGTTGGGTCTGGTCCGGTTCGGTCTGGTCTGATTCGGATTGGTTCGGTGCGGTCTGGTTCGTATTGGTCTGGTCACGTCTGGTTCGATCTTATTCGGCCTGGTCTGGTTTGGCATGCGTCGGATTGGTCCGGGCCAGTCTGGTCCGGTCTGGTTCAGTTTGGATCGGTCTGGGCCGGTTCGGTTTGGTCTGTTCTGGTTCGGTCTGGTTCGGTTTGGTTCGGTCTGGTCCGGTTCGGTTCAGTCTGGTCCGATCTGGTTCGGTTCAGTCTGGTCCGGTCTGGTTCAGTTTGGTCTTGTTGGGTTTGGTCTGGTCCGGTTCCTTTCGTGTGGTCCGGTTCGGTTCGGTCTGGTCGGGTTTTGTTCGGTATGGTCCTGTTCGGCCTGGTCTGGTTCGGTTTAGTACGGTCCGGTCTAGTTCGGTTCGGTTTGGTTCGATCTGGTCCGGTCAAGTTCTGTCTGGTCTGGTCCGGTCTAGTCTAGTATGGTCCAGTTTGATTTGGTCTGGTTTTGTTCGGTTCGGTTCAGTTCAGTTCGGTTTGGTCTTTCCTGGTCTGGTTTGGTCTCGTTAGGTTCGGTTCGGTTTGGTCTAGTTTCATTGTGGCCTGTTTCTATTCGATTCGGTTTGGTCTGGTTTGGTTCGGTCTGGTTTCGCTATGGTCTGGTTCTGTTTAGTCTGGTGCAGTTTCCATCTGGTCTGGTTCGGTTCGATCTTGTTTGGTGTAGTTCGGTCCGGTTTCGTCTGGTTTAGTTCGGTCTGATCCAGTTCGGTTTTGTTTGGTCTGGTTCGATTCGGTTCGGTCTGGTCTGGTGTGGTTCGGTTCGGTCTGCTGCGGTCTGGTTCTGGCTGGTCCGGTTCGGTCTGGTCCTGTCTGGTTCGGTTCAGTTCGGTCTGGTCCGGTTTAGTCTGGTATGGTTCGGATTTGGTCCGTGCTGGTCTGGTGCAGTCTGGCTTGGTCTGGTTCGGTTCGGTTCGGTCTGGTCTGGTTCGGTTCAGTTCGGTCTGTTTCAGTTCTGTTCGGTCTGGTCCGGTTCAGTCTGGTGTGGATTGGTTCGGTCCGAATTGGTCGGGTCCAGTCTGGTTCGGCCTGGTTCGGTTCGGGCCGGTCTAGACCGATTCGGTTCGGTTCTGTTTGGTCTGGTATGATTCGGAATGGTCCGAGCTGGTCTGGTCCTGTCTGGTGCTGTTCGGTTCGGTCTGGTTGGGTTCGGTTCGGTCCGGTCCGTTTCGGTCTGGAACGGCACGGTCTGGTCTAATTCGGATTGGTTCGGATTGGTCTGGTCACGTCTAGTACTGTTCGGATTGGTCCGGTCACGTCTGGTTCAGTCTGGTCCGGTCTGGTACGGTTGGATTGGTCCGGGCCAGTCTGGTCCGGTCTTGTTCGGTCTGGTTCGGTTCGGTTCGGTCTGGTTCGGTTTGGTATGGTCTGGTCCGATTGGGTTCGTCTCGCCCGGTTCGGTTCGGTCTGGTCCGGTTCGGTTCGGTCTGGTCTGATTCGGATTGGTTCGGTGCGGTCTGCTTCGGATTGGTCCAGTCACGTGTGGTTCAGTCTTATTCGGATTAGTCCGGTTCGGTCTGGTTCAGTTTGGTTTGGTCTGGTATGATTCGGATTGGTCCGAGTCGGTCTGGTTCGGTCTGGTTGGGTTCGGTTCGATCTGATCCGGTCTGGTTCGATTTGGTTCTTTCTGGTCCAGTTCGGTTCATCTGGTCCTGTTCTGTTGGGTCTGGTGGGGTTCGGTGTGGTTCGGTTCGGTTCGGTCTGGTCCGGTCTGGTCCGATCTGGTTCAGTTCGGTTTGGTCCAGTCCGGTTCGGTTTGGTCTTATTCGGATTCGTTCGGTTTGGTCTGGGTCGGATTGGTCTGGTCACGTCTGGTTCGGTCTTATTCGGTCTGGTCCGGTCTGGTGTGTTTCGGATTGGTCAGGGCCAGTCTGGTCCGGTCTGGTTCGGTTTGGTTGGGTTCGGTTCGGTCCGGTGCGGAATGGTGCGGTCTTTTTCAGTTCGGTTCGCTAGTGTCTAGTTCGGTTCGGTTCAGTCTGGTCCGCTCTGGTTCGGTTTGGTATGGTATGGTCCGGTTCGGTTCGTCTCGTCCGGTTCGGTTCGGTCTGGTCGGGTTCGGTTCGTCTCGTCCAGTTCGGTTCGGTCTGGTTTGAGTCGGATTGGTTCGGTGCGGTCTGCTTCGGATTGGTCCAGTCACGTCTAGTTCGGTGTTATTCAGATTGGTCCGGTCCGGTCTGGTTCGGTTCGGTTCGGTCTGGTCCGCCTCGGTTCGGTCTGGTCCTGTTCGGCTCGGTCTGGTCTGATTTGGATTGGTTCGGTGCGGTCTGGTTGTGATTGGTCCAGTCACGTGTGGTTCAGTCTTATTCGGATTAGTCCGGTTCGGTCTGGTTCGGTTTGGTTTGGTCTGGTATGATTCGGATTGGTCCGAGCCGGTCTGGTTCGGTCTGGTTGGGTTCGGTTCGATCTGATCCGGTCTGGTTCAATTTGGTTCTTTCTGGTTCGGTTCGGTTCATCTGGTCCAGTTATGTTGGGTCTGGTCCGGTTTGGTCTGGTCTGATTCGGATTGGTCCGGGCCAGTCTGGTCCAGTCTGGTTCAGTTCGGTTCGGTCTGGTTCAGTTCGGTTCGGTCTGGTCCGTTTCGGTTTGGTTCGGTCTGGTCTAGTCTGGTTCGGTCTGGCTCGGTTTGGTTCGGTCTGCTCCGGTTCGGTCTGGTATGATTCGGATTGGTTCGGTCAGGTTCGGTCAAGTTTGATTCGATTTGGTCCGCTTCGGTATGGTCAGGTTCGGTCAGGTCTGATTCAATTCTGTTGGTCCGCTTCGATTCGGTTTAGTCTGATTTGGTCTGCTTCATTTTGGTTCGGTCTGGACTGCTCTAATTCAGGCTGGTCGGGTTTGGTCTGGTCTGGTGCTGTTCGGTCTGGTCCAGCTTGGTCTGGTCCGTTTCAGTCTGCTTAAGTCTTGTTCGGTCTGGTCTTGTCTCTTTCGGTTAGGCTCGATTCGGGCTGGTCATGTTCGTTCTGGTCTGATTCAGTCTGGTCCGATTGGATTCGGTTCGGTCTAGTCTGACCTGCTTCGTTCTGGTCTCTTCCGCTTCGGTCTGGTTCGGTCTGGTCCCGTTCGTTCTATTCTGGGCTCTAATTTGGCCTGGTCCGGTTGAATTTGATCTGGTCCGGTTCGGTCAGGTGCGGTCTGGTCTGGTTCGGTCTGGTCCGGTCTGATCCGGTTCGGTTCACTCTGGTTCAGTCTAGTCTTATTCAGATTGGTCCGGTCCTGTCTAGTTCAGATTGATCCGGTTTGGTCTGGTTCGATTTGATTTGGTTCGGGCCAGTCCGGTTCGGTCTAGTCCGGTCCGGTTCGGGTGAGTTCGGTCTGGTTCGGTTTGGTCTGGCTCGGTTCCGTTCGGTCTAGTCTGGTTCGGTTTAGTCTGGTCCGATTCAGACTGGTTCAGTGCGGTCTGGTTCGGGTTGGTCCGATCACATCTAGTTCGGTCTTATTCCGATTGGTCCGGTCCGATCTGGTTCAGATTGGTCCGGTCGGGATTGATCCGGTCCGGTCTGGTTCGGTCTGATTCGGTTCGGGGCGGTCTGGCTCGGTCCGGTTCGGGCAGGTTCGGTCTGGTATGAATCGGATCGGTCCAAGCCGGTCTGGTTCGGTTCGGTTTGGTCTGGTCTGGTTCAGTTCGGTTTGGTACTGTACGGTTAGGTCTGGAACGGTACGGCCTGGCCTGATTCGGATTGGTTCGGATTGGTGTGGTCACGTCTGGTACAGTTCGGATTTCTCCGGTCATGTCTGGTTCAGTCTTATTCAGTCTGGTCAGGTCTAGTTCGGTCTGGTTCTGTTCGGTTCGATCTGGTTCTGTTCGGTTCGATCTGGTTCTGTTCGGTTCGATCTGGTCTGGTCTAGTTCAGTTCGGTATGGTCCAGTTCGGTTCGGTCTGGTATGATTCGGATTGGTTCGGTTTGGTTTGGTACGGATTGGTCTGGTCACGTCTGGTTCGACCTTATTCGTTCTGGTCCGGTCAGGTATATTTCGGATTGGTCTGGGCCAGTCTGGTCAGGTCTGGTTCGGTCTGTTTGGGTTTGGTTCGATCTGGTCCAGTCTGGTTCAGTTCGATTTGGTTTGGTCTGGTCCGGTCTAGATCGGGTTGGTCTGGTCCGGTTAGGTTCGGTTCGGTTCGGTTCGGTCTGGTTTGGTCTGGTCCGGTTCGGTTCGGTTCGATCTGGTCCGGTCTGGTTCGGTTCGGTCTGGTAAGGGTCGGTCGGGTCCGGTTCGGTCTGGTCTGATTTGGATTGGTCTGGTTCGGTCTGGTTCGGTCTGATCTGATTCAGATTAGTTCGGTCTGGTTCGGTTCTGTCTTATTCATTCTGGTCCGGTCTGGTTTGATTCGGATTGGTCCGGTCTGGTTCGGTTCTGTCTTATTCGTTCTGGTCCTGTCTGGTATGTTTCGGATCGGTCCGGGCCAGTCTGGTCCGGTCTAGTTCGGTTTGTTTGGGTTTGGTTCGGTCTGGTCCTGTCTGGTTCAGTTCGGTTCGGTTCGGTCTGGTCCGGTCTGGTTCGGTTCGGTCTGGTCCGGTTTGGTCTGGTCTGATTTGGATTGGTCTGGTTCAGTCTGGTTCGGTATGGTTCGGTTCGGTCTGGTCCGGTTCCGTTCGGTCTGGTCTGATTCGGATTGGTCCGGTCTGGTTTGATTCCGATTGGCTGAGCCGGTCTGGTTCGATCTAGTCGGGTTCGGTCTGGTCCGGTTCGGTTGGGTCTGGTCGGGTTCGGTCTGGTCTGATTCGGATTGGTTCGGTGCGGTCTGGTTCGGATTGGTCCGGGCCAGTCTGGTCTGGTTGAGTTCGGACTGGTCCGGTGTGGTTTAGTCCGGTGTGGTTCGGTTCGGCCTGGTCTAGTTTGGTTTGGTCTGGTACGGGGCGGTCTGGTCCGGTGTGGTTCGGTTCGGTATGGTCTAGTCTGGTTCGGTCTGGTCCGGTGCGGTCTGGTCTAGTGTGGTTCACTTCGGTCTGGTCTAGTCTGGTTTGGTGTGGTCTGGTTCGGATTGGTCTGGTCACGTCTGGTTCGGATTGTTCTGGTCACGTCTGGTTCGGTCTTATTCGGTCTGGTCCGGTCTTGTATGGTTCAGAATGGTCCGGTCTGGTTCGGTTCGGTCGGTCTGGTTCGGTTCGGTCTGGTCCGGTTCGGTTCGTCTGGTCCGGTTCGGTTCGGCCTGGACGGGTTCGGTTCGGTATGGTCCGGTTCGGCCTGGTCTAGTTCGGTTCAGTCCGGTCTGATTCGGTTAGGTTTGCTTCGGTTCATTTCGGTCTATTCTGGTTCAGCCTGGTCTGGTTCAGTTTGGTTTGTAAAATGATATTTGCTCCCATTTATAAACTATTAGAAAACCTCATTTCTAATAGATGTGGGACTTTTGCAAATTATTAAAGGTAGGTTTGAAAGGTTATGGAGATCCACACCGAACTTATTTTGGGATGTTCGTTCTTCCTGCTATTAAAGTTTTAGGAGGTGTATGAGCTATCATTACAAAGATAATTTTACCCTCTTTCCATTGGTCTAGGTTAGGTGCATTTATGAAATGATTTGGTCACCTAAAATCACCTCGAAAGTAGTGCCCCAAACTGGTTTCTGTGCATCACATAAAATCATAAATGTGTTCTTGAGGCTTACTTTGGGATGTTCGTTCTCCCTGGTATTGAAGCTTTAGGAGGTGTATGAGCTATCATTACAAAGATTATTTTACCCTCCTTCCATTGGTCTAGGTTGGGTGCATTTATGAAATGATTTGGTCACCCAAAATCACCCCAAAAGTAGTACGCTAAACTTGTTTCTGTGGATCACATAAAATCATAAATGTGGTTTTGAGGCTTACTTTGGGATGTTCGTTCTTCCTGGTATTGAAGCTTTAGGAGGTGTATGAGCTATCATTACAAACATATTTTTACCCTCTTTCCATTGGTCTAGGTTGGGTGCATTTATGAAATGATTTAGTCACCCAAAATCACCCCGAAAGTAGTACCCCAAATTGGTTTGTAGGCATCACATAAAATCATAAACGTGGTCTTGAGGCTTATATTGGGATGTTCGTTCTCCCTGGTATTGAAGCTTTTGGAGGTGTATGAGCTATCATTACAAAGATAATTTTACCCTCCTTCTATTGGTCTAGGTTGGGTGCATTTATGAAATGATTTGGTCACCCAAAATCACCCCGAAAATAGTGGCCCAAACTTGTTTCTGTGGATCACATAAAATCATAAATGTGGTTTTGAGACTTACTTTGGGATGTTCGTTCTCCCTGGTATTGAAGCTTTAAGAGGTGTATGGGCTATCATTACAAAGATATTTTTACCCTCTTTCCATTGGTCTAGGTTGGGTGCATTTATGAAATCATTTAGTTACCCAAAATCACTCCGAAAGTAGTGTCCCAAATTGGTTTCTAGGCATCACATAAAATCGTAAACGTGGTCTTGAGACTTACTTTGGGATGTTCGTTCTCCCTGGTATTGAAGCTTTTGGAGGTGTATGACCTATCATTACAAAGATAATTTTACCCTCCTTCCATTGGTCTAGGTTGGGTGCATTTATGAAATGATTTGGTCACCCAAAATCACCCCGAAAGTAGTGCCCCACACTGGTTTTTGTGCATCACAAAAAATCATAAACGTGGTCTTGAGGCTTACTTTGGGATGTTCGTTCTCCCTGGTATTGAAGCTTTAGGAGGTGTATGAGCTATGATTACAAAGATAATTTTACCCTCCTTCCATTGGTTTAGGTTGGGTGCATTTATGAAATGATTTGGTCACCCAAAATCACCTCGAAAGTAGTGCCCCAAATTGGTTTCTGTGCATCACCTAAAATCATAAACGTGGTCTTGAGGCTTACTTTGGGATGTGTTGGGAATTTCCTTTTGAAAGTATACATTGATTTGTTTTCGTTTATGAATATGTCTTTAATTAGAATATTTGCTCTTAATTGTTAGAATATTCACTCTTCATTATTTCGTAGATGTTAAGATTTTAATTTGTAGGAGTTATTTCAGTAAGATATTTTTCATTTCTGCAAGCATTATAAATGTAAGGTATTGATGGATCAAAAAAAAAAAAACAATTGTTGCAACCGGGATCACGACGGGGCGGTTGTCCAAAAATAATTTCTTTTTTTGAAAAATAATGGAGTGGCCACCATAATTTATTAAAGGAAAAACTAGGGAAAACCAAAAAAAGTCAGATAAGGCAAGTTTGCAAAACCGGATTTAGAGTCCGGGAGTCAGTTGTTTGGGGAAGGTACTAACACCCCACAACGCCCGCCCTAAGGCGGTACCTTTAATTAAACAAGTAAAATAAAAGAGTGTGATTTTTAGAAATATTTATTTTTCCCAAAAAACAGAAATAGAATGCAAATAACAACAAACAAAAATATATTGTTTTTTAATAGGGGGCTCGACAAGCATTTGACCTCGCTCCTACGTATCTCTATACAGGATAAAAAATCAGGATACACGTAGTTCTGTTCTTGGGTATTTGTGAGGGGCGTTTTCGTCGAGATGTGGTGCTTGTAGGACTCGTTGAAGGGTTTCGAAGCTTGCATTTTTTTCGTGAGTGATATTTGGTTTGTGTATTTAGGAAGTGGGGTTAACATGGCATAGAAGGTGGTTTGGTTGATGATTATTAAAATGGAATGGAAAGGTGATGGAGGTTCATGGTGGGATGTACAGTAGAGATGCAGGGCAAAAACACAATGTAGAAACATTGTGGAATTACGCGTTCATGGAGATGCATGTTGATGAAATAGGAATAATCGCGGGTCCTTTTTATTTTATGGCATGTATGAATGTACAAGCAAAAAGGAAAAAAACATACCTGGTGCCTAATCTTTTCTTTCTCAGTATGCTTTCTTCTTTTCTTTTCTTCTCAATATTCTCTCTCTCGTTCTCTTTTTTTTCAATCACCAAAAATCCCTCTTTCCTCCTTTTCTTTCCTTTTGACCAATATATCTCCTTTTTTTTTCATTATTTTATTTGATATTTTTTTTTCAAATGCCAGCGGTTTAGTTCAAAGAAGTTACCACTCTTCGACTCTTTTAAAATTAATATTAAAATGAAGCTACCCAGGAATGAGACTTAAAATATTTTCCAACGGTAAAAATCCATTATTTAATATTAATTTTATTTTTATTTAAGTAGAGAACGTGAGTTGTTATCTGAGCAGTTTCAAAGTTATTATTTACAAATATTTATTTTTTATTAAAAACAAATACGTAGAGTTAGGGAGTGAGAACATGGGAGTCTACTGGCATTGACTCATTCTTTATATTGTTATTTTTTATTATTTATTTATTATCTTGAACGTGTAAATCAAGTAAATCAAGTAAATCAAGTAAATAGTTTGAAAACACACTTTCTTTCTTTTTTTTTATTGTTCCGTTGTGTCCGAATCAACCGTTCTACCCAAAAAACATATATAATACGTCCAATTCCGACAAGCAGAGCAAAAGTTATGGCCATTTAAAGTTTAGGCCTAAACCGTAAACTCGAAAACCCTAAAACTCTAAACCCTAAACCCTAAAACCCTAAAACTTAAAACCATAAAACCCTAAACCGTAAACACTAAAACCCTAAACCCTAAAACCATAAAACCCTAAGCCGTAAACACTAAAACCCTAAACCGTAAAACCGTAAAACCCTAAACCGTAAACCCTAAAACCCTAAACCGTAAACACTAAAAAACCTACACCCTAAAACCCTAAAATCGTAAACCGTAAACAATAAAACCCTAAACCCTAAAACCGTAAACCGTAAACACTAAAACCCGAAAACCCTAACTAAACATGGTAGTAACCCTTTGTATGGTTGTTGTTTTTGTTTAGGGGTAGGGGTTTAGGGTTAGGGGTTAGGGGTTTAGGGGTTAGGGGTTAGGGGTAGGGGTTTAGGGGTTAGCGGTTAGGGGTTAGGGGTTAGGGTCTAGGGTTTAGGGTTTAGGGTTTAGGGGTTAGGGGTTCAAGGGTTAGGGGCTAGGGGTTAGGGGTTAGGGGTTAGGGGTTAGGGGTTAGGGGTTAGGGGTTAGGGGTTAGGGTTTAGGGTTTAAGGGTTAGGGGTTGGGGTTAGGGTTAGGGGATAGGGGTTAGGGGTTAGGGTTAGGGGTTAGGGATTAGGGATTAGGGGTTAGGGTTTAGGGGATAGGGGATAGGGGATAGGGGTTAGGGATTAGGGGTTAGGGTATAGGGGTTTAGGGTTTAGGGTTGTTATCTGATCAGTTTCAAAGTTATTATTTACAAATATTTATTTTTTATTAAAAACAAATACGTAGAGTTAGGGAGTGAGAACACGGGAGTCTACTGCCATTGACTCATTCTTTTTATTGTTATTTTTTATTATTTATTTATTATCTTGAACGTGTAAATAAAGTAAATCAAGTAAGCAGTTTGAAAACACTCTTTCTTTCTTTTTTTTTATTGTTCCGTTGTGCCGAATCAACCGTTCTACCCAAAAAACATATATAATACGTCCAATTGCGACAACCAGAGCAAAAGTTATGGCCGTTTAAAGTTTAGGCCTAAACCGTAAACTCGAAAACCCTAAAACTCTAAACCCTAAACCCTAAAACCCTAAAACTTAAAACCCTAAAACCCTAAACCGTAAGCACTAAAACCCTAAAACCATAAAACCCTAAGTCGTAAACACTAAAACCCTAAACCGTAAAACCCTAACCGTAAACCCTAAAACCCTAAAACCCTAAACCGTAAACACTAAAAAACCTACACCCTAAAACCCTAAAATCGTAAACCGTAAACAATAAAACCCTAAACCCTAAAACCGTTGTCAACACCCAATTTCGTCCGGGCAAGTAAATAATTTAAATAATAAATAATATAAAAAAATTTTTTCTAGCTTTATTGTTTTATTTTATTGCCATTTTAATATAATTAAGAAAAAGAAACTTTGCATAGGTTAACAAAATAAATTTAAATTAATAAAATAAAATTCATGAAAAATATGGTACGGGAAATCAATCTATTTAGATTCTGTTAAAAAATATATAATAATAATACATAAAAAAATATATATCAAATTTTTCAATTAAAAGAAAAGAAACTGAAAATATGGTGGTTAAAAGATTAATTAAAATAATAAAAACAAATAACTGCTTCCAAACTTGGTTTGCAAGTCTTAAAAAATAAAAATAAAATAAATAAATAAAATAATAAAAAGAATGAGTCAATGGTAGAAGACCCCATGTTCTCACTCTCTAACTTCACGTATTGTTTTTTAAAAAAAAAATAAATAAAAATAATAATAATAATAATAATAATAAATAAATATTTTAAATAATAATTGTTAAACTGCTCAGGTAACAACCCATGTTCTTCACTTAAATAAAAATAAATAATAAAAAGTAGACTTTTACCTTTGAAAAATGTTTTAGGTCTCATTACTGACTAGATTCATTTCAATATTAATTTAAAAAAAAATGTTTAAAAGAAATAATAACAAAGAGAATGAGTCAAAGATTTTGTTAACTGCTCTGAACCACTTAGAAAAAAAATAATAATAAAAAATAATAATAAAAATAACCACTGATATTTAAAAAA
>Ga0209489_107071_pt1 | contig 17222 bp, 7 predicted proteins | sample SiratrowhiteBW_FD_187527 | JGI IMG/M metagenome (GOLD analysis project Ga0209489, IMG submission 187527) | Root nodule microbial communities of legume samples collected from California, USA - Siratro white BW (SPAdes) (version 2) | ecosystem: Host-associated > Plants > Roots > Nodule | place: USA... | reverse complement strand
ATAATAATAATAATAATAATAATAATAATAATAATAATAATAATAATAATAATAATAATAATAATAATAATAATAATAATAATAATAATAATAATAATAATAATAATAACTAATTATTGGTGTTCAAGCTTGCATGACAACAACTTTCAACTATATTATCTGAATAAAATTTTTCTAAAAATAAACATCAGTGCTTATCTTAAGAAGAATTACGTACAGACTGTGGATGAAGATTTTAATCTTATTATAAAATATTATAAGAAACTACCATATTTCAAATTTAATAGTTACATAATTTCATTGTAACAAATTGAAGTTTTCTTAACTCAATCTTAATATTTTTTTAATTAGTATAAAAAAGTAATACATCTTTAGTAATATTTTTATATGTGGATATAATCATGATGTAGTAGAAATATGAGTTCGTTTTTTCTCAATAAAATCATATAATATTTGATGAAATAAACTTTATTGATCCCCACATAAGTAAATAATTATATATCTCGTTACGTTAAATTTGACATTATTTTAAAATTAACTTTTCCAGTTCATATGTTACATATTAGTTGGGTTTGGTGTGATATGATGGAGATTAATTATTTACATGATTATATGGACTAACAGATTGATGTCTTTAATTGTTGAAATAAGAAAGAAGTAGATAGAGATAGGTTGTTACGAATTTATAATTTGCATTACTGTTTGAATTACGTCAAACCTATCTGCATAAATTTTTAAAAAAATATATGTTTGCTTTGATTAAAGATTGGAATTTAAATAATTTAAATTAGCTCACGTAAATAAATATAAATAATATAATAACTATTATTATATTAAATTTTTATTATACATTTATTAACAAAATGCGTAATTTTAAAATATTAAATTATTTAATTCTTCAAATATAAAAATAACATAATATATTTTTTAATTGTTCTAAAATATGTGAGAACAAAAAAATTTAAAATTTAAAATAAAATAAAATTAAGAATCGATTAGGTTAAATAAAAAAATATGAAAACTCAACCTCACTCGACTTATATACATCCCTAGTTTAAAACTAAAATTTGATAGTTTATTTTAAATAAATTATTTTTTATTAAACTTTAAAATATGTTAGACTTCTAAAAATCATCTTAAATCTTATAAAAAAATATGAAATTGATTAAATGAATTTGAGAAAAATAATATACCAAATAAATAAATAAATTAGACTCAAACTTTAGATGTTTAGTGTATTACTTGATTTATTTAATATTAATAATTTAATTACATAAAAAATAATAATTTAATTCGATTCGATCTATTTTTTTAGAAAGAACTGTATATTAATATATTATTACAATTTCAAGCACTACTAGAACATGATATTTCCACACCAACTATTTTTGGACATTCAACATCAATTATTGTTTTTGGACATTTTATATCAATTATTTTTAACATTCTATGTAATTTTGTGTGAATTTGTAAATTTCACTAATGTATAAAGTAATGGTCTTTTTATATTGGCTGACAAATGATGTAGAAAAAGGACAAATAATGTAGAAAAAGAGCATACGATATAGAAAAAAGAACATATTAGACATTGATTATGCTACCAATCAATACAGTACGTTCCATGTGATAAACAACATGAACCCTTTTTACATTGATTCTAAATAAAACTTTTATTTATCTAGTGTTTATGTCTTAGGTATGATCCAGTTTTTTTTCTTGTTTTTTTGTTTTAAGTTATATCACTTAGATGTATGGGAGTTTTAAAGAAAATAATAAAATAATAAATCTACAGAGCCATTCTAAAAATGATGAAAATGAGGGAAGTAAGAATGAAGGGATAGTGTTGCACACATCAATGGAGTGGTGCACAATGGTGGGAGAAGTGGTGGTGCTATTATACTTGTGGAAGAGGAGGAGAGGGTAAAGTTGTGGAAGTGGAAGATAATATAAATTCATGTTTTAAAATTAACGAAAAAATAATAGAAAAAAATTAAATACAAAATTTGAAAGAATGAAAACAAAAAACTTATAAATATAATAACTTGAAATCATATATTCCTTTACATATCTCTCAGTGCTATAAATAAAGTTATTTCGTGGAGACTTTACTTTAAAAAAATTGATGAAAACTTATAATGTTTACAATAAGAGAAAAATATTATTTATAATTATTGGTAAAAAGTATTTTAAATATATTTTATTAATTCATATTTTTTAAATAATATGACTATTTTATATTATATCCTTATTTTTATTAGTAAAACATTAATTTTACAAATTTATTACATTACATGGGCGTATATTTTTATACTATAATAGCTAAAGTTATCTTAATGAGTGTGCTTCAAGCTACAAATATTTGGATGGAGGAAGTATTAAGAAGAGTATAAATAAATTAATTGAAAAATAACAAAATTTAAATAAAAGTATATATTTTTCAATTTCCTTGCCAAGCTTTACATAGACTACTTAATTACTACACACGGATTATTTTATTTCAAATTAAATACACAACTTAAAATTTTAATTAATTATAGTTATAAATCATTCTATTTATTAGCAGAGGCTTTTCACTATCTTTTTATTTATTTTTTAAATAAAATTCTTTGAAAAATTAAATGTTAAATTCTATCCCTGTCCTTAAAACATCTAAATTAAAAATTAGTGTAATGAAGTGAAATCTATTTTTTTTATCTTAGTCTTCTATATAGTTGTTGTTAACTAAGTTAATTAATTAATATGATCCATTACATGACATGCCTTCAAACTTATCCAAATCTCCCTGACTCGTGGATTAGGATACCTTCAAACTCATCCAAATCTCCTTCATTAATATTTTTCTTCTTTGTGTTTTTTTTTCCTCTTTTTTCCTCAATTTATGTTTATCATCTCTTCAATTTAATTGAATCCTTTTCTTTAGAATTCTCACAAATGCTATCTCAACGTATTCATTCATTCTAAAAAAATCTTCATTTTTTATATCATTTTCACCAAACCTTTTAACCAAAATCAGATCTTTCTTGTACTATTTGAAACTTTGCTTTACTTTTCAAACAAAGCTCTTAAATTTATTATCTAATTTTTTTTATCAATAATAAAAATAAATTAATAAAGATGATATTTTTAGTATTTTAACCTTTATACAATTTTGTTAAATGACACATATACACAGATACGTAGTATCTTAGTAACTTTATGAGTAGATAAAGAGACACTAAATACACACTATCTTTTATAAACAAAAAATCAATACTAAACCATACATGTACTGATATCTAATCTATAAACAAAATGATTATTTATAAAGTTTTAAACTGATATATACTTGTCAATATTGACAACTTGAATACTTCAAGTTCTACATTTTATAATCTGCATGCTATCAGTGCTAATTATTAAATTAAATAAGATTGAAAGATTTATTTTTAACGAGGTTAAGGATAAACAAACATAAAAATTAAACCAATATATACATGTGAAGCTTAAAAGAAAGTAGGAAAAGCAGAGTACAAGGAACTCATTGAAAAGTGAAATCCATTTAATAAAACTTAATAATTTCTTTGGGTTCTTGGAGGTGTATATCATCTTTTAATCAGTTCCTAAAAATGTAAAATTAATATCCAAAATAAAATAATCTGTATTTCATATTGATAATTAGTATAATTAGTAATAGAGTTATGTGATACATTAAATGACACCTGGTTGTCATCATGACAAATGTTAACTAGCATGTCACTTATTTTATTATATTAACAATTAACACTATTAATTAATATGATTTATACAAAAGACTAAGTGAAAATCAATCTTGTTTGAGATACTATTTTCAATTTTTAAAAATAATTTTAATATTTTTAAAACTAAATATTTCAAATATTCAAAGGCTATTGAATCATCCCAATATCATCTTGTTACGTAAGTGTAAACAATGTGAATATGACATAGTGATTTTTAAAACATGAGGAGATAGGTTACTTTCTGGTTTGAGAGAAATAATCAACTATGGCAATTGGAACAGAACACCTACATCACTTTAAACAGGGCAAACCGAATAGATTATGGTCAACTGCAAAACTGGAAGTTAAAGAACTCTATGATTGCACACATGACGGAGAGAGTAGTAGAGGACATAGATGCATAGTAAATAATACCTATGTAGCACTTCTACACATTTGGGTAACACAGGTTGACACAATGATATAATAAATTTGGTAGCCTCTGATTTGGTGGTATAAGTAGGGTTTGTGTGCAAGAATATCCCTGTAATTCTGGGTGGTTAATGGTTGATGGGTTGTAGTTGTAATCAAGGTGTAATATGAATTAGCTAATACTTTATTTTTTTTAAGAGTTGAAACATTCTTTAGATGCTTGATTTTTATTTAATTATTTTTTTATCAATAAAGAAAACATGATATAAATATATGACTTGAGTTGAGATATTCTTACTTGAGTGAGAATGAAAACTTATTTTCACTAAAGTTTAATTTAACTAAATATCAATTATTTACTTTCAAGTTAAGTAAAACAAGTTCCTGAACATGAAATCTTGCACTATTGAAGAAAAACACCTAAAATTAAGAAAGTCTTAACTTGATTCAAGGAAGTCTAACCTATATTAATGGAAATTTATCTTGGTGTATAATTTGAATGAAAAAAAACTTTGGTGGATGATTTTTTAGTTACCTTTCACATGTGTAAAATCTGTAAGGAAAAAGAGGATAAGTGAGACTCGGTAATTCAATACAAATGTGTACTGTGAAGGAGGGTATAGGATTCTTTCAAAAGAGGTTGTAGGTCATAAAGAGGAGGCCTTTTAAAAATTATGAAAAACAAAGGGTCAACCTTCATCAATTTTATGCCGTTAGAAAGTATTTCATAATAAACTCCAAACTGGAGATAGACTTATAAGTTTAGGAATCCCAAATGTGATTCCATTGTGTGTTCTATGTAATTTATGTGAAAAAATGTAAGTCATTTCTTTTTTATGTGTAACTCTATTAACAAAATTTGAAACTTGTGTAACAATTGGTTTGGGGTACTCTTACTAAATCATCAATGCCTAGCAATCATAATTTCTTAGGATATCAGTTGGGTAAGACTAATAGGAATAAAAGATCAGTGTTCTACATTGTATGGGTAACCACTGTTTGGTTCATATGGAAACAAAAAAATAACATTATTTTTGAAAATAGGATGTGGGATAGTTAGGAGGTGTTTTTTACTATACAAGTGAAAACATGGGTTTTTATAAAAGCTAAATATAAGAATGTTATTTTCTCTTATTCTGATTGATGCATTGACCGAGTAACTTGTATTTCTATGTTAATATGAAGTTGGTAGGACTTGGATAAGAACCACTTTTTACTGGTGGAGGGTATGTAATGGCAAGAATAGGTAAATGACAAGTATATATATATATATATATATATATATATATATATATATATATATATATAAACATTTATATTTATATTATGCTTTTTTCTTATAATATTATTATGAAAAAAATATTATTTTTCTCTTAGAATCGATTACTGTTTTTGTTTAGTCTAATATTTTTCTTGCTTTATTTTTTAAATAGTTATAGTTTAAAAAAAATTCACTCTCTATTACTTAACCATCATCCACTATTTGTTATTTAACCTTCACTTTTACTCTGGTTAATATTTTTAAAATATAAAATATGAAGGGATCTAAGGAATTATACAAGAGATACTTGGCCGTCACAATATTGTAGAGAGAGTAGACACAGAGGTTTTGTGCATAGTTCAAGATGTCAGGTGTTAACAACAATAACAGCGAGGAGGGCAAGAAGCCCAGCGAGCAAGGAGCACACATTAACCTTAAAGTGAAGGGGCAGGTATGTTCTTTTGTTCCTTAATTTTTTGTTTCTTTCCATTCCTAGGGTTTTGCTTTTCTATTAGATCATGTTACTTGAGTGTCGTAGATCTTCAATTTTGCACACTGGTGAGTTTGAGATAGTCTTGCAGTGTTTATTATATTATGATTACGTATCAAAGTAGGCCTTTTCTTTAATAAATTTTTTTTATTGAATTGGGGTTTTATTGTTAGGGTGACTCTGATTATGTTTTGTTTTTGTTTGGATTTATGGGTTTGGATAAAAATTGAAATTTGATGTTTTCTTTTAAAATTGTTAATTGGATGTGGTAGGATGGGAATGAGGTGTTCTTCAAGATCAAGAGAAACACTCAATTGAAAAAGCTTATGAGTGCTTATTGTGACCGACAATTGGTTGACTTCAACTCGATTGTTTTTCTCTTTGATGGTCGTCGCCTTCGTGCTGAGCAAACTCCTGATGAGGTTCGTGTTTCCTTCATCTTTCTTTATGATTCTACATCTCAATTGTTCAACTTTGATTTTGACTTGGACTATTATTTTTGCAGTTGGAAATGGAGGATGGTGATGAAATTGATGCATTGCTTCATCAGATTGGAGGTTCTGTCCTCTGAGCATATCTGCTTCCTCTCCCATTGATGTAATTGAGTTAAGGAAGATATTTTTATAAGTGAATATTAAATATCATTCTCTTTTATAAGTTATAAGCTCAATACAAATGTTGAATTGTTTTATTAACTAATAGAACATATATGCATATTTGTGATACTTGACATACCTGGTTAAGACAATTTATTAAATAGTAAACTTATAATTAAGTTAAATTCTTTGTTTGATTACATATTTTTATCTACTAAAATAAAAAATCATACATGCATGCACACACATCCATATACACACATTCATCATAGATAATGAGTTGACAATGCTCCGTCACAAACACATATTCATCATAGATCATGAGTTGATGATCCTCCATGGTTGTCTCTAACTTTTTTATGTGACCTTTGGAATTTGTTTGTTTCCAAAGGTGTATAATTGACATTTCCTTTGCTAACATTACCTTAATGGGATTAGAGCTATCTTTAGGTCCAACATTGGTTAGAAGTTTGAAATAAGTAGGGTAAAGGTATCCTTCAAAATTTTTAACTTGTTAGTTATCATGTTAACTTACCACAACAAGTTCAAACTTGGAGTATTATTCTATGAACTATCTTTGCTTCTTATGAGAACCACTAATCTTTTCACTAGTTAACGAAGAGGAACATAAGTATAAATTGGAAGCATGTTCGCCTTTTTACAGAAGTCGTAACAGGATTGTTAGGCACCCCTTTAACTCTTGGTTATAAAGTTTCTGGATGTAAAGGAAAAGAAGTAATGACATTCACCTTTGCAACCTCAACTACTACATAATTTTCTTATTCTTTGTGAGCCTTTAGAGATTAAATAACAAGTATTTCTTTAGAATTAGTACACTAGCCTTAGTCCATATCTTTTTATAGTCAATATCTTTTTCCAAAATTCATTCTTGAAAAAGATAAATATATGTATTACAAATAATACAAAGGCAAAATATCAAGTAAAAAAAGACTTTTACCTACAAATCAAGTAATGAGTAGGTCCTCCTACTACTTATCAGGTGATGAGAATTACTGATTATTTCAATGCTTATTAATAGGTAAAAATATCATAATTTTCATTATTTTATTAATTTAAAAAATGTCTCATTTTTTCAATTCGTTTTAGGCTTCCTAAAGTCTTGAGTTGCCACTGGGTGAATTGGAAATTCTGGTGAAAGGGAATTCATGTTATAGGAGTTCTTTTTTGCATCTTTTTATGTACGTTATTGCACACTTTTTTATAATGTTGTGCTAATGTATTTTTAGAGGTTCCCTATTAGTCTTAACTATATTGGTCCTGAATAGGGGTTTAGTGAATGTTGCACACTTTTTATAGGGGTTAGAGGGACTTTTTTTAGTAGTATTATACCAATCTCATGTAGTATAGACTAATATCTTTTATTATATTTTTTTACTTATATATAGGTTGGAATAATCTCATTACTCTTCTTCAAACTTTAATTTTTTTTGACAAAAAAAATGAAGATTTATCTTATCCATTAAGGTTACAACATATGATAGACTAAACCTCTACATGCAAAAGAAAACAAAATTAGAAAACTAGAAACCTAAATTAAAGAAAATAAATTAGTCAAATAAAAAATGTAATCATCTCAAATTAATCTATGATTACTTTTGCGTCATCTACTTTGAAAAGAAAAAAAAAAAACTTTCTCAAAAATATAGAATTCAAGATATTTTTTAAATTTAAATAAGTAAAATGTTTAAAAAAATAAAGAATAATTTTTCTTTTGTATTATATAAAATCTTATAACTTAAAATATTAAAGTATTCATTCATTTATCTCAAAATCTATCATCTATATTTTTAAAACCAATTTCTTACGAAAACCTTTTTAATGTCACGACTTTACAGCGATTTGAAAAGCTTTCTTGAGAATCAAAATTGATTAATTGTAGGCAAAAAAATTTTGTGATTAAAGTAACGAATATATAACCTAAAACCACAATTCATAATAAAATAAATGAAAAAAATTAAGAATGAAAATCAATTAATGGATTTGGAAATAAAATCTATAATGAAAATGGTCAATACCATGCCTCGATTTGAAAAAAGAAATGATAATGAAAATAAATCAATGATATGGATCAATTTGGAAAAAAAATTGATAATAAAAGTTAGATCAATAACATGCATTGATTTGAAAAAAAAAAACTTAATAATCAAAAATCAATTAATAATATATATCAATTTAAAAAAAATTGATGATAGAAATCGATCATGGCATGCAGTTATTTAAAAAATTCATCATAATCAATGTATCATTTTATTATGAAAAATAAAATAAACTGAGATTAGAATTATAAATGGATCAAAGTTAAAATCTATTCTGTTGATTTCTATTGTAGCTTAAATTCATGCAAAATATACAATGGAAGACACCTAAAAAAAATGGATGTTATTTTTAAACTTTTGTTGACAATAGTGATAATTGAAATGTCGAGGAAGAAAGTTTTTAATGGTCAATGAAAATGATTTTTTACGGCATAATAAGGAATGATTTTGCCAATAAATGAATTTCGATTAAATTTATATAAAGTGATAATGTTATTTTCTACGGGTATTTGTTTGAAATTGGAATCATTTTCTGAAAAATTAAGGTATTTGATTTTTACATTATGAGCATGATAAATTTAACTAAATAAAAAAAACCATTGAAATTGAATTAATTTAAGTGAAAAAATATTTTAGTATTTATCTTTTTTTTTATCCTACTATAAAACAGATAATAGAAACTTTTGTTAACCTTCATATTATTTTCAATATAATAAAATAATATCACAAACAATAATGTTAGATATTAAAGATTTTAAAGAATAAAAATCAAAGAGTGTCATCAAATGATAAAAATCGAAAATTAAAATCAATACTGAATATTGTTTATTAAAAAGTTACGGATAGTTAAGATTTGTGTATTTTAAAAAATTATATTTTTATTCTATAATGAAGATTGAATTTGTAAACCTACTTGAATTTTAGGTCATAAAAACACTGTACAAATTAATAAAATATTACTTTTCTCAAAGACTTACTAGAAATTAGTTTTCTTCACATTCAACACAAATTCTTTGGCTTTGATAGTACGTTTATGTCAGGTAGCTGATCACGCAACAATCAATGGCATACCTACATGCTTCTCAGAATCCATTTTTTGCTTTCCAAATTGTTCAAAACTTTTATTAGCTGTTCATATTAATAATAAGTTTTTAAGCCATTAACATCAATTCTTAGAAGTTTCTTTCAGATTGACATTGACTTCCAGGTGGGAGCTACAATGTAGAAAAGTATGACGGAATAATAAAACACATTATAACGAGGATAATATTCAAAATATATAACTTCTTAATAGTGATAATTTAAAAAGTCACACAATATTTAAAATAATTATTTTAAACAGCAACATGACAGAAAAGTAAAATCCACTGTATTAAAAAAACAAGGGGAGAAAATATGTAAAAATAAAAATTTAAAAAGAAAGTGATAGATAGTTAAAGTTTCATTAAACCAATGAACTTCTCATTCCTTCAATCTATCAATGTGAATGGTTTTTGTGTAGATTCCAGCTTTCTTCCACTACTCCAATAAAGTGTATATTGTGGCCAACATCCAAAGAAATCACATCAACATAATAATAACAACATTATTATTTATTATTACTATTATAATTATTATAATATCTGTTGGAAGAGATTCTGGTTAATTTGCACCAATTCATCAAACAACAATTTTAATCACTAATTATGGTGGTCCACACGCAAGAAAGATTCCATATATAGGTAGCAGAAACATATGTATGAATGAAGCTTTGTGAGGACCACCACCTATGCCCTACCATCAGAACACCATGTTTGCTAGTTGCAGGCCAGTCACACATTTTGATGTAGATAATGACAAGTAAGACACTAAGTCTTACAAACCCTCAACATGCATTAATTTAGAATTTGAAAACATAATTGAATATCATTTAAAAAAAATAATCAAAATTCTCATTTTGAATTTGGATACATTACATGTCTTAATACATCATAAATATTTGTTGCATTATTTGTAATAATATATATGGAGAGGAGGGAGAGAAAAGAGACATGAAGTTATCCTGTTTTTTTTGTCAAACTCTGCATGATAAAAAATTAAAAGTTAGTCAATTGATAACTACTTAAATTTATACTATTTTTGATTATTTAAATATAATTTGTTGGTTTATATTTTTAATCTATTTGTAATATATAAAATTTTTTAGTGTATTGTGATGACATTTTAGCAATATGAATTTGTTACATTATATTTTGAAGTACTTCTATTCTACTCTAGAGACAAATTTTGATTTAGTTTTCCTCATTAACTTGGGATGTATGATATTGGAGTTAATCACCTCCTCGAGTGTCTTTTTTGTTTTTCACAAAAATTTCTCTCCTTGCTATTTTGAAATTTTTTTCAGTGATAAAAAACATAACCCTTGTACCTAATCTCATTTTAACCATCATAAATTTCCAGAATGCCAATTTTATAAACTTTTTATTAAATATTACATTAACCCTGGTGGTTGCAAGTAATTACATAAAATATTTCCATTTGAAAAATATGAAAGGTGACATAGATCATGGAATAACATTTTTAGATTTAAAAGATAGAATTAATATACAATAGCATTGTTATTATTATTATTATTATCATTATTAAAGTAAAATATGCACTATTTATGAAACGGACTTGGCACCAACATGATTGGATTTAGTGGAAGAACTTTAGCTAGAATTAAGAAGTAAACTAGATTCTTTAAATTGTGTTTATCTTACAAATAATCTTCAAATTTAGATGACCATACAGAGAGTATAATTTTAATATGCATCTAGTTAAAGCTCAAAGAGTTGTTGTTTATCAAATTGCTCAAACACAAAAAAATGCACAATAAATATTAACGAAAAGTAAAGGGAAGTGTTTTCATCCAATGGAGTCAATGACATGATGTATATCACTATTGCTTCATGAATCCAACTAACTATAACTTCCTCTCTAATATTTAGAATTAGACTTCCATTTTCCCGTGTAATTTCTTAATCCGCGTAGTATGTATATTGTGCCAGAAAAAGAAAACATTTATATTGTACAGTTGATTCAACTTTTTCTTAAACACTTTTATTATAAGAAAAAAGCAAGAGAAAGCAAAGTTAAAATGAATTTCTTTATAAATTAAATTTTCATATGGAATTTATTAAAAAGAAAATAAGATCACATGAAGTTAGATCAAACTCATTAAAAGTAAGAAACAAAGCAAACCACTAACCAAACCCACAAGGATAATATAAAAAGCAAATAACAAAAGAGTTGGAAGATTTATTTCTTATGTTAAAAAATAAAATAATAAAAGAAAGAAAATTAAAACTAATATGCATAAACCCCTCCCCCATTTCTTTTTTGTAGTACTCACTTTAACAGGGTTTTTAGTAGCTTTGGAAGAACTCTTCTTCGATCTTTCAAATTTCTTAAAACTTTGAATACACCCTTCAAACTCATCCAAATCACTAGGGAACCTCTGTCCTACCCTATCAACCCAGTACTCACACACCAACTTACACTCTTCCTCCAACTTAGAGGAAAGGACATGAGTAACCTGTATCCCTCCAGCATCCAGCTGTAGCCCCACAGGACATGAACCAACAGTACTTAAGTACAAACCAAAAAAGCTAAAATGAAATCCCTGGACTTCCAAACTAGTAACCATCGTGACATCAAACTTAACCACAACAAAACTATGAGAAGTTATTTCATTGGTTTTTTAGCCGCTATAGAAACATTTTTAGGTAATCTACCAAGCTAACGGGATGATTATACCAGATTATCATGACCATCAGAGTTTGAGTTAGAAGTTTCCTCCTCCAAAATATCTGACTACCTCTTAGAAATCAAACTCTGCATACTAGCACCCTATAAGCAGTTCTCTTCAAAAGCTACAAGTTTAGAACTATTATTATCTATCCCGGGAACGATGAAAACGAGAACAACCAAGGGAGGATTAGATTTCACAATATTCACATTTTCATGCTTATCCTAGGATAAATTATCATTCAAAACAGAATATTTAGAAAAAGAAACCTTGAGAGAGCCAACTAGACAAGTGAACCAAGTCATCATTTGGAGAAACATGTTATATATGTTTAACATTCTGAATCGAAGAAGTCTGCTTAGAATCATCAACAAGACTTAGCATCCCTTCTAAACTATCTTTCTTATCAGAGCCAATATTAGAAGCAACAACATCACCTCCTAAAAGAGATGATTTAGAGTCATTACCAACGATAATATTAACAACATTAACCACCTTGATGCAATTTTACGTTTTTCTCCCTTGTCCCCAAGTTGAACTTAGAAACATAATATTGTTTAGACTTCAATTGCTAGCAAATGAGGCATGACCAATCATTTTACAAAAGGAGAAAAAAAGGCAGAAGTTATTCATACTCCACATCAGTCACAAAGGCAAAGTTTGGATGCTCCACCAAAACCTATTGCGGTAAAGAAGAAAGCATATCCACATCAACAAGCACCCAAGTATAGAAGCCAAGTGATTTTCTTCATAGTATAATCATCTAAAGCAAGAGGGGTTTCAACCCCTCTTGTTATAGAGAAAACAACACTTAATAGTTGTTGGAACGAAGTCCTTAATCTAGGGAAAGATATGTAAAAATCCTAGAGAGAGATTCCACGTTCCAACTGCCAACACACGTCTCATGTCTTTTAAAGAGAGGAATGAAAACTCATAGAATCCCTTACCAAGAGGAATCACCTTCTAAGAATCAAGAAATTTCCAAGCAAGGTTTAGCTTCTTGCACACGTCCAGGTACGTTCGAGGCTTGTCTTCTTTGACAAACACAATTCTACCATGCAAATGATTTTTACACTTTTCAAGTTCCGCTAGATACGCTTCTTTTGGGATATGCACAAAGACAAGATCTCCTTTGAGGTAAGGAGAAGGCAACTGTGATAGAGGGATGTCGCTAGTGTTATTCAAAACCTGAGCAAACATCTTCTTTTTCACAAAAGTCGTAAAAGAAGTTTTCCTAGTTTCCTTCATATCTTGATCATTGAAGCACTCCCAGAGAATTAAGAACCCCGCAGAATGAACACCCATTTCATAGGAAAGAACAAACCATAATAAGAAACCACAATCCACCAGAAAAAGAATACAATGTGATCACCTAAGAAAGATTACCGTACTCCCACCAGGACAATGCTTATAAGAAAAGCTTACTGTCAAAAATCCTAATTCTTGAAGAAGATTCATATATTAGGATTGAATATGAAATTAAATAAGACTTAAATCCCTTATACTATAAAGCAATAGCTTTATTTATACAAATTTATACTTTCTATAAACAATTTTTTAATTTTTATATTTTAAAACATTAAATTTTAAATTGTAGTCAGTATAATACTTTTAAATAAAATAAGAAAATTGAATATTATTTTATTGAAATATATAAAGATGGTAAATAGTATTTATTAAAAATATAAAGAAATTGAATGTCAACTTAAAAATAGAAGATATCCAACAATTAATTTAATAATACAAGAAAATGAATATTTATTTTAGAATTAAAAGAAATATAAATACAGACAGTGTAATTTCTGCTTAAACTTAAACATAGAGAACTTCGATCTTTTTCTTTCTATTTTTCTATTGTAAAAATACTTATGAAGAAAATTTCATAATAGTAAACCAAATTAATCAAACAGGTCTGTAATTAGCTAGAATCTTAGCCTAATGATATATAATCTTAAAGCTTTAGTGGCCAAAGATTATAGGCATGTAGAGTGAGATATGTCTTTCATTGACATTAACATATGCCATTCTCATCAACAGGTATTATGAGAATCTTTTTAGTAGGTAGTTTTTTTTATGGGTATCTTTTTAGCAAGTAGTTAAGATCATGAAATCCCCTTCTAAGTTTTCCATTTGCTATTGCTTTTTTTCGGTGTTCTCCTTGGGAAACCATTATGAACCTCATTCCTCTTTTAATCTTCTTGTAGCTTTGGTTTCACATCTTCAATGAAAATTTTCACATTAAGTATAACTTGAGAAAAGCACTTTTGAAACATGATTTCCACACTTAGACAAAGTGATAAGTGAGTGATCAAACCACTAGTTTCTTACTATATTTGTTTATCCCTTTATTGTATCCATTATTTTTACCATATTAAACAAATAGAGTCATCAATCTGCACCCATTGTATCCATTATTTTCTTGATTATTTTCCAAACTCACTAATGTATCCACTAAAGGAAAGAAAATCTTCTTTGTTATGGAGCTCAATTCCTTGAAGGTTCATAAAAGTAGGAGACATGGAAATTGAGAATTAACCAATCCCCTTGTGTTCAAAATGATAATAATAGTTTTGAAGAAGCCAATTATTTAATAGGGTGTTCTTTTGTCAATATCTCTCCATTCTCGTGAAGGTAAGGCAGAAAGATAGGGGAATCACGAGTGATGCACTTCCATTGAACATAGTGGATTCTACGTTGGACAAATAGGTTTCTATATTAGCAACCCAATCAATTACTCTAGATATTAATTTTTTCGTGCCCCTTTACTTATATGCACATCAATTACTTTTATTATTTAATTAAAAACTGTTTGTTAGAGTTTCCACACTACAAAGTCCAGTTTGTACTCAGAAATGATATAGACAGAGTTCTTTAATGATTGAACTTATTTTTAATTCTTATATTTAATTAAAGTGCTGCTGTTATCTATAGTGAAATAGAATTATTGATGGGATAAAAACATATATTGTTTTTATTACTTTGTGTAAGCACATTTTTCATGGATAGAAGTTTAGTTTTAATTAATATTATAAATCGAAAAATAACTAGTTTAATTTTTATTTATTTAGTTACCTTTTTAAGAATTTTTTTAATTTCCCTTTAGAAGTTTAATAAGTTTTTTTTTTCTACTCTCCTTATGTATTTTTTCTTTCAATTTTTAATTAGTTTCTCCTTTTTATAGCTTACAACAAGCCTAGACAAGTTTATGAGAACTTTATTTGAAGTAAGTTTTTCCTTGTCTTCTAGAATCTTAAGTTTCTTCCTTTTTTTAGTTTGTATGTGGGATTTGGATTGGAAAAAATGTTTTTCTTTGTTTGCATGCGTTGGGTTTAATTAATGCCAATAACTGTTTCAATGTTAGATTAAGTTTAGTTGGTGTGTTGTGCTTATTTTTTTATTGATTGTTAGGATTGATTCTTTGAAAAATATATAAAGGATATTGAGCATTATTAGACTCGTTATTCTTTTAGCGTTTCAACAAGACAGAGAAATTAATATTGATCTTAATTTAAATTGGACTACAAATTTAAGAAATGAATTAAATTGGTGAGGAGTGGTGCATATGAATTTTATACTTTGTTCTTGATTGTGTTTTCAATGTGTTATGTTTCTTAACTTTAGAATTTGATTGATAATAGGACTTATGTATGAATTTAATGAATTAAATGTGATGGTTTGAAAGTTTATTACTTCCATGTTCAAAGAATTATTAGTTTTTCTAAAAATAAAATTTATTATATGATATTATTTGATTAGGTAGGTGGCAGATTCAAATTGTATTATGTCATAATTGATTTGACTTAGAATTTGGAAATTTTGGAACTATTTGTCTTAAAACAAGTTAAATTTTAAACACAAAGAACATAAAGATGATAGAATATGAAAATTTTTTAATTGATGTAATTACTAAACTAAGATTTTGTTTCTAAATGAAAATGTGTTATAAATAGTGGTATATGAGATTATTGATTTTGGTTGAAATTTGGAACTTTATTGATTTTTTATTTCTAAACATTTTTTCAGGTGAATTTGATAATAAAAACAACATTAAAAAAGTGAAAACTTGTAAAATTTAATTTAACAAAATATTTTCACTTAACCAAAGTTCTTAAGAGAAACTATCACAAAACTATGAATTTCGTTTAATATGAAGAATTTTTATCAACAAATTAGACTTTCATGAAAAATGAGATATACTAGCCAAAAGTAAATTTTAATTTTGTTGAACAAATCTAAAAGTTAATTTTTATTGTTTACTCTTATCTTTTAAATAATCATTTTCATACAATGTTATTTTATTTTAACAATTATATAGATATGTTTGTAAATGTTACACATATTTTATTTATTAATTAATTAATTTACTAAAATTTAACTATGTTATCCAAAGAAGACTCAATTAATTGATTATATTTATAAAAAAGAGATATATATATATATATATATATATATATATATATATATATATATTTGTGAAATATGATGATTATAATGATGTAGAATCACTAAAGTGATTGATGTGAGATAACAATTAATAAAGATACTACTTTTATTGTTTTAGTACATGCTGAGTTAAGAATTTAACTTATGAGATATTCAAACTTTACTTATGATTTAAATAATTAATAATATAAATTAATGTATTATATGATGAAAATTTAATGAAAATTCTTACATGCTATTTTTTTACGATGAGTATACACGAGCTACCACAATCTTATGTAAGTCTTCATATAAATCTCTTATTACAATATTTATATTTATTACTATAATATATATAAACCAAGAACACAAGATTCTAAAATAATATATATATATATATATATATATATATATATATATATATATATATATTTTTTTTATTATAAAATAAAAAAAATATATATATTATACAATATATA
>Ga0209489_107070_pt1 | contig 17224 bp, 7 predicted proteins | sample SiratrowhiteBW_FD_187527 | JGI IMG/M metagenome (GOLD analysis project Ga0209489, IMG submission 187527) | Root nodule microbial communities of legume samples collected from California, USA - Siratro white BW (SPAdes) (version 2) | ecosystem: Host-associated > Plants > Roots > Nodule | place: USA... | reverse complement strand
TATATATATTCTAGTTTTAGATGTTTGAACTCTATATCATATTCTAAAGCAAATTTGAGACTTGAGTCCATGGATATGATATATTTATTTATCATAAATTTTGATGAATGGTCTTATCTATTTTGTTATAATGACTAGAAGTCTAATATGGTCTTGTCCAATATGAATAACAAGTCTTTAAAGTTTATTTTATTATTAAATATTTATAATATTAATGTCTTTATTATATTATTAATCTAAATAAACTCATTAATTATTACTTTTTATATTATTGCATAATATATGTATTATTTGTGTGTATGTGTGGCATAGAGAATTCACTTGACAGAAATTTTCCTCGTAAGATTTCGTAAATACTTAGAGTTAGGTTTCTTTTTATAAATTAAAATTGTTCTCATATAATCTATCTATCTAACTTTATATATATATATTATGAAAAATATTTTTTTTTCAATAGTCATTGTTATAATTTTTTTTATAGATGTTGGAAAAGTTGGTGTGAGTAAAAATATTCTTAAAGCTTAGAATTTTAAAAAAGTTTAATAGATTGATATTTATAAGGAGACTAACTCAATAAAAACTTAGAAATAAAAATAATAACAAAAAATGGACAGTGTGCCATTAACAATTTAAGTTATTTTTATATTTAGTAGATATTTTCATTTATCGACCAAAGTTTTTTAAAAACTCTTAATAAGAGAGGATGACAAATGACAAGCTAATAATAGAAAAAATTATTTTTATTAGGAAAGTGTCATGTAACAAGAAGGTGGAAAGTAAACATGTGGCATCACTTAATCCTAACTTGCTATGCAAACTAGTATTTTTAAGCTTTTTCTCTCCTAGGGTTAATTTTTTTTTTTTCATAACTCTTTGTCTAAAATTAAAATCAGACGAGTTCTTCCTACACCCTCATACAATATATGAAATGACAATTATGCCCTTTAAAAGTGCAAAGACCAAATTAGTCTCCACCCTTTCACTTCTATTTAGTTCACACTGACAAAAAAAATGAGAACTGGATGGCACCCCATCCATTCACATTGCAAAAAAATTGACAACCGGATGAGTATGCCATCCGGTTGTCATTTCAACATCTGTTCACAAATTCAACATCCGTTTGTTTCCATTCTTCAAAATCTTCGATTAATCCTTCAAACAAACAATAAGTAAGTAATTTTTGGTGTTTATTAGTAATTAATAAGTGATATTGTTGATTAGAGTAGTTGATTTGGGGTTTGGGGCGCTGTCAACGACGAATGGAGGAATTTTCTGATTTGGGTATGAGAACCGGATTCGGTTCTTGTTTTGATTTGGAAATGAGAATCGAATGACACCCCCATCCGATTCACATTATGAAAAAATTGATAACTGGATGACCATGCCATCTGGTTGTCATTTCAAAATAAAATGACAACCAGATGACATACTCATTCGGTTGTCAATTTTTTCGCAATGTGAACTTGATTTGGGTGTCATCCGGTTCTCATTTTTTTGCCAGTGTGAATCAGATGGGTGTGTCATAGGGGCAATTGTGAAATTAAAATTTTATATTAGGGTGCAGAAAGAGGGTATTAGGGTGCAGGAAAAACTTATCTTAAATCATAAACCTCATTAGCCCAAAATACAAGGTCTAGAATTAAAAACCCCACACTAGACTACTTCTTCCTCCACTTTCAAGTGTTTCTTGAGGCACCTCCAAATTTTTAGAAGAGGTCAAAATGGTCCCTAATTATTACTGTGCAGACCAAAATATCATTAACCTTAACCTTAAAAACGAATATAAATACTTTCGAAATGGATAAATCCAGAAGCCAATTCCAGATCCAGAAATAGCTTATGGAATTGCCTATTCCAGAAAAGGAGGTGTCATTAAAAACATTTTCAGAATAGGCAAATCTAGAGAAGCTATTTTCATATTCGGAATTAGCTTCTGGATTTGTTCATTCCGAAAGTATTTTTTTGTAAAAAGTGAATTTCGGAATAGATAACTCCAAAAGGTGATTCTGGATCTGGAAATAGCTTTCGGAATTGCCTATTCAGAATTGAAAGTGTTGAAAAAGTCATTATATCATTAATTATCTCATTATATCATTGCTTATTCTGAAATTGCCTATTTCAGAAGTGAATGTGTCAAAATAAGTATAACATTGCCTATTGTGAAATTATATCAAAATAATTATATCATTGTCTATTATGAAAATATATCAAAATAATTATATGATTGTCTATTTCGGAATTATATCAAAATAATTATATAATTGCTTATTCTGAAATTATATCATTATCTATTTTTGAATTATATCAAAATAATTATATCATTGCCTATTTTGGAATTATATTATTGTTTCATTATATTATTGCCTATTTTGGAATTCTTAAATAGGCAATGATATAATTGTTTTGATGTATTCATTTTCGGAATAAGAAATTTTAAAATAGGCAATGATATAATAAGATAATTAATAATATAATGATTTTTATACACTTTCAGTTTTGAAATAGGCAATTTCAGAAGCTATTTCTGGATTCATAATTAACTTCTGAAATTACCTATTTCGAAATTCATTTTTTTCAAAAAATACTTTTGAAATTGACAAATCCAGAAGTCAATTTCGAATCCGAAAATAGCTTCCGGATTTACCTATTCCGAAAGTATTTTTAATGACACCTCCTTTTTTGGAATAGACAATTTTAAAACTTATTTTTGGATCCGAAATTGGCTTATGGATTTGCATATTCCGAAAATATTCTTATTTGTTTTTAAATAGTACGAGACATAATGGTCTTTCTAAATGGGATAGTTTGGGAAAAAATTAAAAACTTGAAGGTGCCCCATGAAACCTTGGAGGTGTAAGAAGAAGCAATCCCCACACTATCTTAACTCAAAACAAGGTTTAAAATTAAAAACTTTACACTACCTTAATCTAAAATATAAGGTCCAAAATAAAATTTACATTACTCTATAATTTTTACAATAAGAGATCTTATAATCTTTATGTTTCAATATTATAAAGGGCAATTGCTTCTTGCACCTCTTCATTTGCTTTCTACACCCCATATTTAAAATATCAGTTATCCTTGAGATGTAAAATTGACTTCCGAAATTGGTATTTCAGAATGAATATTGAGGTGTAAGAGTGACTTTTGGATTTGATTTTTTGAAATGAATTTTGTAGGTGCAAAATGTAGTTTTGAAAAACTTTTTCTAAAAGTTTAATTTATGTTTCAAAATACATTTTCCCGAAACATGTTTCGGAAAATGTTTTTCAAAATTAATCTGAAATCTAAAAAAAAAATGATTCCCAAAAATGGTTTTTGGAAAAATTTTTGGAAATTGATTTCCTAAAAGACAAGAAAAAGAAACCCACGCCGAAACTACACCACCACCCAAAACCCACCAAAATTGCTTCCTAAACTTGTCACACCACACCCCTAAAACATCCATACACATTCAAAATCAAAATAATCTAATCCAAAAAATTGTCATACACACATCAAATTCCATACACATATGATTTATACCTCTTTAATGACAAAAGTATACCTCTCCTCCATCACTCCTCTGCAACACCTCCTACAATGAACACTATTGCCTATTAAGAAACCTTCATCCCCTTTTGTCTTCATTGACAGATGCATGCCAGTCCATTCACATATTTAATGGAATGCAAAAAACAAATGTAGGGATGCAAGAAGCAATTGCCTTTATAGAGTAATCTTTATCAAAATTAACCTTGGACCCAGATACTTTATTGAAGGACCAAACAAAGACAAATTCTTGCTCCACCTTCATATCCTCTTCCTGCACCTTCATAAAAAAATATAATTCTTAAAATATTCATGTTAAAATAATCAAAATAATCTTACTCGTCATTTGCAAAACAAAATGATAACAGAATAATACTATATCTAATTTACATTAAAAAAATTATGAACCGAATAGAATGTCATCCGGTTGTCATTTAATAATAACAACAGGATGACACCACCTCTGATTTACATTTTGAAACCATAGAAGACGCATCCGGCAGAAATTTGAGTGCCTAAGTCTCAATCTCGCATCCCATGGCTTCTTCAGACTTATAGGGATTCTTCTTCTTCGCCAACTCTATCCCTCCTCAAATTTGAACTCCTCTTATCCTCGAAGTGGATGATTCTCAACCTGACGACGTTTCAAGTAACACCACACTTTCTCGATCTGCACCCACAATTGAGCTTTCGCAACGCATTCAAATGTTATGCAGCATTCACAAAAATGAAAAATTTAGCGGGAGCAAGTGTGGTTTTCGATGAATTGGAGAGTGTTAAGTTGATTGAGACTAACTGATTATGACAACAACTTAATGCAAGAACATGAGTTTCAATCATCTACCAGAACATGATTCCCATGTACATTGTGTGGCGGATGAACCTGTGTCTGAAGCTTTTGCGGAAAATGTTGAGTACAGTACACCGACTCAAACCACGGAAGCTAATGCAGATGGAGGTGTTGCTGCTGATCAAGTGACTGTGAGAACGTGGTAAGTATAACTATATCTGTGCTAAACTCAAATGATGAATTTCATGATATATTCTACATGCAGGTAACAAAACTCTTAGTGTTGAATCTTGAGAACCTTTTTGTTCCACACTTCTTCTAGAATGTTATTTGGAAAAGGATTTGTCAAAAGGGGTTAGTCTAGAAGATGAGTTGTTTTGTGATTACCAATCACATGAAGATGAAGAGCTAGGGTAAAGGAGAGAACCGGATAAAGGGTGAATGGAGTGGAGGCCATGTTTGGCTTTACACTTTTTATTTAAGGATAGAGTAATAATTTAACATTAAGTATGGAGGTGTAAGAAGAATATATGAGGGTGAAGGAAGAATTCATCCCAATCAAATTCACTTGAGCTCAATATCCAGTTAAACTATATTGATCCATCATCTAAGTCAGTAACCTATTTATTTTGTATCTTGGTGGCTGAGACATATTCGATGATATATTCTATAGCTATTTATTTTTATTTATCTTATATATAAGTGTTCATAGATAATTTTATAAAAATAATTTTTTAATGTAAGATATAAATTTATCTTTTAGTGATATATATATATATATATATATATATATATATATAATTTTATTTTTTTTGGTGAGTTAACATGTTTTATAATTAAAACAAACAAATAAATATTTTCAAAATATAACATTATATATATTTAAATAACTCAACTTATTAAATCTATAAGAATTTTTAAATTATCTAAATCTTTATTTTTTTAACAAAATAATATTTATAATAGTTTATACGTTATATATTTATTAAATTATATGATATAATGTACATATGATAAATCAAATAGTCTGGTTTGCTTTAGGCGCACAGTTTCCTTTTATTTAGTTATTAAAGTCTAGACATGACTAACCTCTTAATAATTAAAAAAAATCTTATCATGTAAATAAATGTGCTCATCATCTTCCTTAGATAAGACAATATTGTCACTTTTAATAGAAAAATAGAAAAATTAATTCAAAATAAAATGGAAACGCACCTATTTCTTTATATTGAACATTTTTTTAGTTATTATAAATAGTAAATATTTAATGTAACAAACAATCATTCTATTTTTCTTTATTTTTGTGAATATTTCAAAAATAATAAAATATTTTTCAGATAAAGTATAAATTATACAATATTAAAATTGTAATGAAATAAATTAGGTTATATTTAAATTATAAATGAAATATTAATTATATAATAAATTATAGTATACTTTTATAAACATACCATATATAATATATAATAGATTATGAATATTTTACATAGTACATAATAAATGTCTTATACAGTATATCATAGATATTTTATAGAATGTACAATACACTATAAATAATTTATAATATGTAAATTATATATTATAACATACTATAAATACCACAAAATATATTTATAAATTTATATAATTTTACGTAATTTGTTTATAAAATATATTATAAATATTAATGTTTAATAAATATATTATATTTTATTTCAACATATTATAATATTCTATACAGTATACTTATAAAATATGTTATAATTTATATATTATAAATTATTTGTAATATATTATATAATTATACAACATATAATATATATTTATAATGTATTATAATACTCTATATAATATAACTACAAATATATTATATAATATTTATAGTAAAACTTGTTTTTTACGTCCTGAAAAGTAATCATTAAATTTAAATTATATTTAAGTTATATTTTTTTTTTCAATTATACACCTACAGTAAGATAGTACTAATTTTGAAAAGTGTTTTTTTTTGTAAGCTGAGAAAAAAAAAATGGGGATGGTGTAAATAGTAAACGGGCTTTTTGAATATGGACTGAATCTGAGAACATACGAAGATAGAGGCGGCAAAGTTTCATAATATTTCACAAGTGAGAAAGAATCACACTCTAGCGCCCTAATCATTTCAGTACAACAAAGTTTTGGTACAACAAAAGTTGAAGGATGTTAGTGTTGTTAATCAAACTAAATTTCATGGATGTTTGGTTTTTTCACTGAATCTTCTAAGAAAGACTAGGGGTCCCACATGGGTGAGATTGAGAATTGTTCCTCTGAATCAACACCAATCAACCAATGCCAGAGTCAAATTTCGATGAGCAACGGAATGCGAAGTTTAGAAGTGCCCGAAGCAGCGTCCTCGAAAAGAAAAGGTAAAGGTAAGAGGGTACCTTTCAAGCGACGGAACCCTAGCGTGACTGTTCGACGTCTTAGGGCTAATAATGTGAACACCATTGGCCTCCCTCTTGGGATGTCATTCGCAGCAGTTCTGGCTCAGGTAAATGCTCCTCTTGGTGTTGGCTTCTTGAAGTTTTCTTGTCTAATTTTGGCTTTCAGTATTGGTTTTAATTATGTATCTTTTTCGTTGGAAATTGATGATGACATGTGTTTTGTATGAAATTGAAACATTTAACCATAGGTGAGGATTAATGAGTTAGTGTTTTGAGATTTTCAGTTAATTATTGCTCTGATCTGTTGCTGTTATTGCTTAATGTTGTGCATGTGAACATTTGTTAACTTTTAATTTTGAAGGTGTTGTATAGAAGAGATGTAGCGGCTGAGAGTGTATCTCCAAGTCATCTTTCAAAGGTAATTTTCTTCTCTATTTTATAAGCAAACTTGAATAATATTTGATGGAGTATATAACACTAAATCTTCTTTAAATTTTGTTGAGATTGTAATTTGGGCATGACTCTTCATTTTTGTTGATACAACAACATCCCATACAGGATGATACTGTCTAATGCTTACTTTTGAAACAATTAGTATATTGGGTTTTATTGGTGTATCCATTTAATGTACAAGCACATGTTCTTCTTGCAATTAATTAAAGAATAATGATGTAAGGGTAAAAAGGGAGGGGTATGGTGCTTGTGAGTATACTGCATAGGGGATCGATGGAAAATATTTCAAACAATTGAAGGAGGTTAAGGGTAAAAGTGGGATGTGTATTTGGAGAATTTGATGAAACTTTGATAGGAATAACAATAATTTTCGTATTTGATGTCACTGTGTGTACCATTTGTTTATAAAACATTTTCTGAGATGACTAATTGAGTTATTTGTTATACTTGATGATTGGAAACTTTACAAAATGCTGTCTTGCTTGCAGATGTGTACGTCAGCTATCAAGGAATCTCTTGCCAGTGTAAGCCAGATCAATTGGTGATTCATCCCTTAGTTGCAGTTTTACTACACTGTTTCCTGAGCAGTTCTGTTAACATCAAGCAGTTCTTGTTTTGACCTTTTCCTATCCGGTTGCAGGTTTTTGGAGATAAGCTAGATGGTTTGACAAAGAACTTTGAGAAATCTTTTAGTAGCACATTGAGTACTCTCCAGTTAGTTTATGAATCATCTAAGTGCGATGAAGGAAATAAAGTGAACAATATGAAGATGAAAATTCTGAGTTCTAAGTTAACTCTTGAGAAAGGAGAATGCTCAGGTGATATTGTTAGAGAGGATGGTCCTTCAAGACCACCTGATACTGAAATCCAAGATGAATCAATCAGTCGTGATCTTGCTGAAGAGGTCAGGGATAACTTTCATATGGACTCAATCAGGCGTGATTCTCCTGAAGAGGACAGGGTCAGGGATAACTTTCATGTAAATTCAGTTAGTCATGATTCACCTGAAGAGGGCAGGGATAAATTTCTTATGGATTCAGTTAGTCGTGATCTCACATTGTATGGGCAATCAAACCAGATGATTTCATTTTCTCAAATATCGTTTGGATCTGTAAATAATCCTATGGTTAGTATTTTTGAGAAGTCTGTTGCAGAGCAGTGCCGTTCTAATGACCTCAAGGCACTTGAAATTGGCCTTAAAATGGAAGAATTGAACATGAAAAAGGACGAATTGGCTCTCAACCGTGATTCAAATAGTCTAAGCAGATCGAAATTAGCCATGGGCGAATCAAAGGCATCTTTCAAAGCTGAAAAGTTTAAGACTGAGTTAGAAGATACGAGGCATGGTGAACTCAAAAAGAAGTGCGTAGACTGTCTTATTACTGGTTTGCTCGTTATGTCATCCTCACTTTTCTATGGTGCATATGTATATTCCTATGAACTGATCGCTGGAGCTACTGAATCATGTACACCATCAACCCAGGCAAGTATAATCTTTTGTTTTTCCCTGGTTCCATGTTTTTTTGGTGCACATGAAATACTGAAGCTACTGCATCATGCTTTGGATTAGCAGAAATTGTTTATCAGAGTTTCTGCCTTGTCTTTTTGGTTCTCTGATTCTTATCAGGAACCTTTTCTTGATTGTTTATTTATGTGGTTTATAGTGGCTACTTCAGTAGTATCTTTAGTCAGTGTAGCCCTCTTCTAAAAGTGTTTTGTGAAAAAATAACTAACAGGGAGCATATTGCTGAAGTTTTATTCAGAGAAAAAATTGATCTGCGCTAAGATTTTCATGTTTATTTTTTTTTAAAGTAAATCTGTGTTATGATCAAAGATTCCACTCATCATCTTTCTTTTACTGTACTCTAATTAAAAATTAAGATGCACAGTGTAAAGTAAGATGTTATTCTCACATTACTTCAGTAATTTAATATGCATATTACTCCAGCATTGCCTTGGCCCAAGTGAAAGGTATTAATGATGCTTTGCTTTCCATTTTAGGAATCTTCCTCCTGGTGGACTCCCAAGTCAGTGACCTCATTCAATTCAAAGTTGCATATTTTGTGGTGCCAAGTTCAAGTTATGAGCCGAATGCTGTTTGGTCTCTTGATGATTTTTGCAGTTGCATATTTGCTCTTCCAGCGATCAACAACATCATCACAGACTATGCCTGTTACTTTCATCCTGTTAATGTTGGGAGTTGTTTGTGGTTATTGTGGCAAGCTGTGCGTAGAGACACTTGGTGGGAGTGGTAATGTGTGGCTCTTATACTGGGAGATTCTATGCTTGCTTCATTTCTTATCCCTCTGTTGGACACCCACATTGTTCCAAATCCTTCATGGACCAGTCACTGCATGGCAAACAACGCGAAAGAAATCAATTTTTCGGTATTGGATTCGCAGAGTTCTGTTCTATACTATCTTGCTGGTGTTTCTACCACTGTTCTGTGGTCTCATGCCATTTGCTAGCCTAGCTCAATGGAAAGACCATTTTACATTGAAGGGGTCAGACTTTAACGGATCGGAATGGTAAAGCACTGTTTGGTCGTGGAAGACCTGTGTATAATACCTCTTGCCTGATTTTGGGCTACTTAGCTTGTGGTTAGCCAATTAACCATTAGCTTGTGGTTAGCCAACTAACCAGTACCCAAATATCATCGGTTGTATTTGCCAAAGTCCAGTTTCAGGTTTATGATTTGCTAAGTATTTTCTGCTCTGATGTGATATTCAAAGTAATGGAATGAGTATCGTATTGTGAGCACCACCTTCCTTTGCATTTACTGCTGGATTCTTTTATGATTTAGTACTGTTCATGAGTTCTTACAGAGGCAGATGTAATTTTTTGGGGGTATGTATAGAAATTTTTTGTAATAATATATATGTTGTGAGTTTTATGTAACTTTTTTTTAGTTTTAATTTGAATTTATCCAAGCTTACGAATAGCTCAATTTAGTTGGTAAGTTAGATTCAATTTCAAATTATAAATATTTTAAATACCTCATTTATTTATTTCATAAAAAATAAATATGAATATCATTATAAGAAGTAACCATACGAATTTAATAATATAAAATATATTATCTAGTATATAAAAAATAATTATTCACAATTATAATTATAAAACTATAATCATTTACATGTATTTTTGTTTGTTTCTTATAAAAGTAACCAAGCAATTATAATATAATAATATAAAAAATCATTTAATACATATTATATTGAAACGGATAATAAAATAATACAAGTTTAACAAGCCAACTATGGAATCTAGTCTAACCCATATTTGAGTTGATTTAGTTTATTATGAACCGAGTTTAATCTTCTAAAAAAATGTTACTTTTAATTTTCATATATTTTAAATTTCTTAAAAATATTCTATAAAAGATTGAAAATGAACTTTTACTAAATATAATGTAAATTTTGAAAAATAAATTCTAGAACTTTACAAATATAATTTTATTTTCTAAATAATATATTTCGAAAAATTATAAGCTACAAATATTTAGTTTGACATGGTTGGCTAGGGTTCATTTTCTAGTTCAAGCAAGATTTTTATTTTATTTTATTTAAGTTTCAATGTATTATTAAAAATGCATTAATTTGACTTTAGATAGTTTAATCTACAGAATTTAGAAATTGTTTAGAGAACATGAAAAAATGCACCCTTTAAATTGAGAAAGAGCCTGTTCAGTTGGTTGGTAAATAAAGTCGACAATCACAATTTAGTACTAATCATTTTTAGCAATTAAATATGCCAGAAATGAAGCAAATTACGAATTGAGAAAATTGTTGAATTGGTTGGTAATAAAGCTCATATTTATAATTTAGTAATCATTTTTTAGTTGTAGATTGTGTGTCTAATTTGCTGTGTCTGGTCCTGTTAGAATAATTTCTCTCTACAACCATTACCAACCTCCAAATTTACAAACCATTAATGGTGGTAACATAACATAATTAATAGGTATCATTCAAGGAATTTCACAACATTTGTCCTTTCAACAAATCTTACTTGGATGTTAAAATAACAATACTTTCATTTAACTTCAAAATCAAAGCCATACAATATCAATGGACAAAGAATCCCAAAATTGAAACCAAGACAAGAGAGCTACAAAATTGAAGAATATTAGATTTGCATGTGATCCTCACTCCAAGAAGGGTTTTTCTTCTTTTATCCCATAATTTCTTCTCTTCCCTAGTAAAATAAGATGAGACTAATATATTCTTGTTATAACACTTCACAAATAATTAAAAATTATATTTTGCAATTTATAATCTGAAATATTTCTGAATTCATAGAATTTGAAATGATGTATGATTTTTGAATTATATAATTTAGAACTATATTTTAAATTTACGTAACCCTTTCTCGAATTATTTGATTTAAAAAATGACTTGTGATTATACAATTTGGAATCATATTATCTATTACATAATTTGAGTTTTGAAATCCAAACATTATGTTCTAAATCATATCATATATTATGACAATAACGTGAGAATAATTATTATATCATGGGAGTGGAAGAAGAAAGTATGGGTAGAGGAGTAAATATTCTCTCAATGATTGCTTAAATTTTGTTGAATTTTATTCATTACAATAAAATATTGTTTGAGACTTGTATATTTTCGATCATCTTCTCAATGGTTTTAGTAATTTGAGAGTAAAAAACATCTAACAAGGTAATGAAAAACTCTCTTGATAAACTTACACACAACAGGGAGGGGTAGCTCTATTTTAATACAGAACTCTTCCTTGTATTTTTTATTAGAAAAAGAGCAAGCATTAATCTTCCACATTAAAATAAACAATAACATAATGTGTCAAAATATGGTAAGAATTTATAGAAATCTGTATAAAATCAAGAGAGAAAATCGTTAATAAATAGTAAAGAATATAAGAGTGTTTTAAAATGTGATTGATAAAAGATTTAGTTTGGTTAAACCTAATTCAATAATGCATGTGAGTTTGATATAATTGTTTTTAGTTTTTAATTTGACTTTATTCAAGCTTACCAATAGGGTAAAAGCACCGATCAGGTAAAATTTTTGTTCCTTGGTGTAAAATTATTATTTTTTTTACGAAAATAACTAAGTCATGTTACATATGCACGATTCTTTTATTTGAAGTTGTGTCAAAGTGACACGATTTAAATACATAAAAAAATGAAAAAGTTATGTCAATATAACACGACTTCAGTGTAAAAAATAACTGAAATCGTGTTTCCGTGATACGACTTACCCATTTACGTAAATTTTTTTTTCTTCTTTATCTTTAGTAAAAACAAAAAAAAATTACACCTCTATGATGCTTTTACCTACCAATAACTCAATTTAGTTACTAAGTTAGATTCAATTTCAAATTATAACTATTTTACATACTTCATTTCTTTATTTCATAAAAGATAAATATAATGTAATTATAAAAAAGTAACCATACAAATTTAATAATATAAAATATATTATTTAATATATATATATATATATATATATATCTATATATATATATATATTATCTTATATATATATATATATTAAAATATAACTATTCATAATTATAATTATAAAAACTATAATCATTTGTCCCTATTTGGTTTGCAGATGCAGCAGAATTGTAATCAAACTTAACAGAGAGTACAAAAAGAAGGAAAAAAATTGTACAAAAGCAGAAACAACAACATGAAATCACATTGCTACATTGAATTACATATCCGATCAACACTCGTAACACTAATAGAAAGGAGCAAATATGCAGAAAGATGAAGACCATGGACTAACACCTACACCAGTTGAAAAGGGTTATATACTATGACACCATCACATATTGCAGCAAAGAATTATGACAATGGCAGCGACACGACACTTGGCAGGTTTTAGCTCAGAAGAACAGTCCATAATAGGAAGAACATGTATCACAAACTCAAATGAACGGACATCAACAGTTAAGAGAAACATTAAGAGTTTTTCTACGATAGCCGTACAGACTTGTATACGATCAAGATTAGAAATCAAAACTATAAGAATAATTGAAAATGCTGCTTATTCTTATTGATTTTTAATTATATTTAACATATATGAACCATACTTTTTGTGGACATAGAAAAATGACATACATTCTAATGTATTATTTTTTGGCAACCCTATTTTGATTAAGGAATTAAGTATTAAAAAGGTTAGATATAGCTATTGTCACAGTAGATGTATTAAAAGTTATATATGTATTTATGTACTAAACGAAATTGTACTAAAGTTGGAATAGTCCAAATATTCCTTTTATTAATTTATTTTTTATGGTTGACCAAAAAATTTACATATTTTTTTTTATTTTATATAAAAATAATCAAGCAATAATTATGTGAATTTAATAATATAAAAAATCATTTAATACATATTATATTGAAACGATTCATGAAACAATCAAGTCCAATTATATATTGTTTAAGATTAATTCATTTATTTAAGAAACTTAACGAAAATGTATTTGAAATTATATGTATAATTGTGTGCATATCTATACTTAACAAAACTGTATAAGAGTTAGATTTTTTTTATTAATTTTATTTTTTATTGTTAACTAAAAAAATTTACATGCTTTTTTATTTATTTCATATAAAAATAATTAAACAAATGATTATATGAATTTAATAATGTAAAAAATCATTTAATATGGTTCAGACAAAAATCAAGTTGAATTATATATTATTTAAGTTTAGTTCATTTATTTAGCAAAACTTAACTTTTAAGTCAAGTTAAATTTAATTAGTTTGTATTACAAGTTTAACAAGTGAACTATGGAATTGAGTCTAAACATATTTAATCCCGAATGTAACTGAGTTGAATCTTCTAAAAAAAAAATGATACTTTTAATTTTCATATATTTTAAAATTTTTTAAAATGTTATATAAAAAAGATTGAAATCGAGTGTCATTTATTTGCGTGTTGAAGGAGAGAGAACAAAGAAGAGAGAAAGTTGCGTTCGCGTGATTCCATTAAAGTTTTTACACAGACATTTGTTTTGTCAGAGTTATTTGGTGTTTGCGGCAGTGAATCAGAGGAGGAAGAGGTAGTTTCTCGTTGTTGTCGAAGGTGCATGAAAAAATCATTTCTTGGTGTGTTTTAGGTTGTTGGTTTTTCTATTTGATACATGTATGTTTAAAAATCATTTCTTGGTGTGTTTTGGGTTGGTGGTTTTTGTATGTGATACATGTAAGCAAAAAGATCGTTTCTTGGTGTGTTTTAGGTTATTGGTTTTTGTATCTGGTACATGTATTTTTAAAAATCGTTTCTTGGTGTGTTTTGGGTTGGTGGTTTTTGTATTTGATACATGTATGCCAAAAGATTGTTTCCTGGTGTGTTTTAGGTTGCTGATTTATGTATTTGATACATGTATGCAAAAGAATCATTTCTTCTTGGTGTGTTTTGGGTTGCTAGTTTCCATTTGTGGTTAATGTATGTATGAATGTCCTTCTCCTTACAAAAGAATCACTTCTTGGGTCGTTTTAGGTTCGTGGTTTTCACTTAGGTTAGCATAAAAATCATTTCTTGGTGGGTTTCAGACCTTGTTGGTTTGTTTTTGATTACTGTTTTCCATATTTGCTAGTTGTATTCCAATGTGATACTCCGTAAACCACTTAGGTCAACAAAGTAAACCATTATGTGTTTGGTTTTTGAATGCTGGCTTGTATGTTGTTCATGTATGTACAAAAAAGTTTACAATCCGCTTTTGAGAAACCTAAGAAGTGGAAGAGGTCAACTCGTGCAAAGCAAACAAATGTAACACACAATTCAGTAAGAATTACATTTCGACATTCTCATTTGAAATTGTTGTGCGAGGGTGCAGGTAATTTGAATATATGATAAATCAACTTTTTTGTCCTTATAGTGCGATATGGATGACACCGGGACTCAAACACTTTAGTCTAACAAAGACATTCCAACAAAGGACAACTTAGCCAACACACTGTGTGGAATGAACAACAATTCACATACGGTTGGTTCTCAATTTCAATTACAAATTAAGTCATTATGTTTTTTTTTACTTGCATAAGTACATCTAAATATGCTTCCTTGACATCGTCCAAACAGAACACAAATGTCGAATGTGGTGGCTTTGTATCGTTGCTGACATCACTAGCCACAATTGGATCAAACGCACAGGAGACCACCTGTTCAACTTTCCTTAGGTATATCGCCAAAATTAATCTTTGATTTCATTTAAATGTTTCAAAAAGTGGTACTTTATAAAGTAACTTCTGTAAACTATGAAAGGCAATAGTGTGAAGACAAACATTCCATGTGAAAATGATATCTGCTACGATCAACCAACCTATGGAAGGGATTGTACTAGAGCCATGACACACAATCATGTCAACATGGAAGTTCTTTGAGCAAATGTATGCCACCCACTTCGAAGTGGTTTACTATGTGTTCGTACATGGTTTACTATATAGGAATTTTCAAGCCCATACTTACGAGTGAAAATTTAGCACGTGAACTTGAGTCCGTTTCTTAATGAATACAGGCAGTTGAAAGTTTTTTTCAAACTTTTATTTCATTTCCTTGTCAAATAGGGTCATTATCGAGGTTCTTGTATTAAATGTATGACACCAACATTGAACTGGTTCACCATATGTTGATAAATGGTTCAATGAGGAAGAATTTTGCTATCAATTATTAAAAGTGCAAAGTGTATTTTGAATACTTTCTTTCCTTTTCATGTACAGTTAGGTCAATATAAACCTCGTTGCAGTTATTGTATGACACCCACACAAAGATGGTTGCGTGTATGTTTGTAGGTGATTCAGCGGTTTCTAATTTTGAAGACCACAATTAAATTTGCAAATTGACATCTTCATGTTGAGTTTGATTGTGAATGCATACACTTGAATCATTTTTGTTTTTATTTTTAAGATTTTCCTTTCTTTTGTCCTCCAATGAGGTCAATATGAAAAGTCATTCCAATAAACATATGCTACACACATGATTCCGGTTGACTATGATTTTGTAAGTGGTTCATTGGATACAATAAGTGAATACCCTGACCAAAAGTGCGAATTGAAATGTTTAAGTTTAGTCTATTTGGGATTGAATCCATTTTAAAGTGTTTTTCTTAATACTTTCCCACCTTGTGTGGTCGAATTAGGTCGACATGCAAGTCCTTGAGGAAAGGTATGACACCCACATGATTTTGGTTGACTATGACTTTGTAAGTGGTTCCTTGGATACTAGAATAAGTGAATATCCTGACCAAAATTGTGAATTGAAATGTTCAAGTTCAGTATGTTTGGGATTTAATCAATTTTAAAGTGTTTTTTTTTTCACATTTTCCTTCCTATTGTGGTCAAATTACGCGAACATGCAAGTCCTTGAGGAAAGGTATGACACCCACATGGTTACGGTTGACTATATATTCGTTAGTGGTTTGTTGGGTACAATAAGTGAATACCCTGACCAAAACTGCGAATTGAAATCTTCAAGTTCAGTCTGTTTGGGATTCAATTGATTTTGAAGGCGAACCACTAGTACAAAATACACATTTAACGTCTGTCTTCAATGACGGTTAAAAGGAAAAATGACGTTATCCAAAACGCGGTGGTTTTTTTGTAAATAAATGAACAACATAACGTCGGTTACAGAAAAAAACCGCCATTGAATTCCCACTTAAGCTTTAAAATTCAAAAATTTAAAATTTTAAAATGGCGCTGATGCACCACGTCGGTTAATATGTCCTAACAGACGTGGTGAAGTCTCCAATGATGTCGGTTTGGACCACGTAACCGACGTCATGGTGACTTTGTTACTGAAATAAAAAAGGAGGGTAAAATTAGGGTACGTACCACGTCGGTTATGGGCTCCCAACCGACGTGGTGCTCTCAGTTTTACCCCCCAGCGCGTTTTCACTTTCACTTTTATGCTTCCTGAACTTTTCGCGCCTTCTTCCTGCACTGTTCCGGCGGCTTTCTTCCTCGTTTGCGACCTCCATTTCGTCCTCATTCAACTCCATTTCACTCTTTCTCCATCATAAAGGTTGGTAGCTACATTTTGACCGTTTC
>Ga0209489_107068_pt1 | contig 17228 bp, 17 predicted proteins | sample SiratrowhiteBW_FD_187527 | JGI IMG/M metagenome (GOLD analysis project Ga0209489, IMG submission 187527) | Root nodule microbial communities of legume samples collected from California, USA - Siratro white BW (SPAdes) (version 2) | ecosystem: Host-associated > Plants > Roots > Nodule | place... | reverse complement strand
TATTATATATAAATAAAATAATAATATATATTAGTGTTAAATGGTGTCAAAGATGAATAGTGGTGTCAAAATATCATCACCAAAAAAAAAAAATAACCTCAACCCTATGTAATGAACAAAACAACTACCTCAAACTAACAACCTTCCATTTCCTCGCCACCGCCTCCTCTCACCGTGACACCCTCAATCTTCTCCACTTTCTCGCCACGACCTCCTCTCACCATGCCACTCTCAATCTCTCACTGCCACAGTTTCAACCAAAACTAGAAAAACCAAACCTTTGTTTATCATTGCACTTCCGCTTCCCCAAAACCACCAACAATCCATTTTGCACCACCTTGCCATCAAGCCGCCACCGGTGACCTCTACCAACTTCCTGCCACCTCCGCTGCACCCCATAAGCATGCAAAAACAACCACCTCTAAGCCAAGTGCCGCCATACACCTCAGCTACACCAAACTAAGTGTTGCCATCCACATCCATGGCTGCTCCAACTAACAAAAGATTTTGTAGGTGTTGTTGTCATGTGGTGACATCTTCATTGAGTGTATCAACACTCTCGAAGGAGCTCACTATGCCCTCGGGGTAGACTATGAAGCTGACGCTGTCAAGAGCACCTTCTTCTCGTCAAAAAGCTCATCTTCAACAAGAAGGTTAGCCACGTGGTTGCGGAACCCACCTGCATGGAGGATGGTGTCGTCATGGTCCTATTCCGCTCGCCCACTCTTCCTCCACTATACCTCTCAAGATACGTCCTATTAGTGCATATATCTCATACCACTATACAACCACCTCACGTCCACCTCCATCTTCCACTCTAATCACCTAACCACCAAAGAAACTACAAAGCTAACGCCCACCACGCACCTGCATGCATCTTGTTGCCACTACATCCCAGTAACACTCTTAAAACCATCACTCTACACCAAACCTAACCACCAAATGTTAACCAAACCCACTTCGCTCCCCACCGTGCATTACACCACCATGTACCGTCAAAACCTACTATATACCCCACCATGAAACTCCATCACACCCTCATGGCATTACACCATCATGCACAACTCACCAAGCATGCAACCCACCGTCATGCGCAACCCACCAAGCTAACGCCTATCACGCTGCCATGATCCTTCTAGTCCTCATTCTCTCTCATTCTACCACTACCCCACGCCACCATGTACTCCAAACGCACCTCCCATCATTCACCGACCAGCCCCCTTGAGTTTGGTCTGTTATGTACTTAAAAAAATTATGAAAATAAAGAGATGAACAAAAATGAACAAAGGATGTGAGAATAAAAATATTATGTTTTTCTATGTATTGATGAAAAATAAAGAGCCGGAATTGGGCTAGAACCTTTTGAGGTAGAGCATGGTTGATTTTGAGAGAGTTGGGCCTTGAACAAGTTGGATGTTCTTTGATAATGGTTGTTGAGCTTTGTTGATGAGATACCTAATGGAGATCCACCTGCAGAAGACTCTCCGATGCTCAAGTCAGTAAGAGCATAGAAAATGGGTAATGAATGAGTAAATATGAGATTGAGTGATACTTCTTGTTGTTTGAATGTGATAGGTGATTATTGTATTGTGGTTTATTAAGCCTGATAATAGAAAGCAGTTATGGATTGATATGATATTTTGATCTGCAAGTGGTTACCCATGTATTGTAAGTGGGTAATATTATATTAAAAATATTATAGCCATACTTTTCGGTTGGATATTATTTTCTTCCTATTTTTCGGGTACTGGGCAGTACACAAGTCCCCAGAGCTCAGAATCTGATGTAGAGGATGAATGAGCTTAAAGTTGAACTTGGTAATTTAGAGGCTTTTTAGACGACCTGCTTAAGCCGAGATTTGTATTTGAAGTTGTGGTTCAGCAACTTGTTATAGTTGTGACCATTTTCCGAACTCATGTGAGCGAACTTAACATTATTACTTTCAGGGTAAAATTTAAATCCACAATAGTATTAACAATGAGTTTTTGAAGTAACGAGGAGTACTTTAACGCAATTCTAATTAACCAAGTGATTTGAACTTGGTTGGTATTGAGTTGTAACCAAATGAATTGACTTCGGTTGTAATAAAAAAGTAGTAATAAATAAGATTAAACTTAACTGAAATTGTAATAAGATAAATGGGAATTTGAAATAATTGTAACTGCATCCAAGTAAGTCAAACTTGGTCGAAATCATTAAACTATATCCGAGAAGGGTATTCGGTGTTACCAAATGATTAGAACTTGGCTTTAAACATAACCCAATTATGTCATTCGGCTGAGTTCATTAAATGTCACCAAATTGTGGCATCGGTCGAGATCATTAATCGAGACCAAGCAATGGAGTTCGGCCCAAGTACTTGGCTAGGTCCAAATTGTGTTGTTCGACTAGAATATATGTGACTGAACTGGTTTGCTCGACCACGATCGTTATATGTGACCAAACTATGACATTCAACCAAGATCTTAAGATGTGACCAAACTATGTCGCTTGATCAAGATTATTAAATGTGACTGAACTGTGTCACTCAGCCAAAATTATTATATGTGATCGAATTGTGTCGCTCAGTCAAGATCATTATATATGACAAAACTGTGTCGCTTGATCAAGATTATTAAATGAGACCAAACTGTGTCGCTTGGCCAAGATCATTAAATGTGATTGAGTTGTGTCACTCAACCAATATATTTAAATGGACCAAATTGAGTTGTTTGGCCAAAATCTTTATATATGTATGAGTCCAAACATTGTCGTTTGGAAGGGATATAAGTGTGACCGAACTTGGTTGCTCGGTCAAAGTCACCAAATGAGGTCAACTGTGTCGTTTGACCATGGTCATTTTATGAGAGAAGAATGTGTCACTTTTATTGGAATGACTTATTACAAATAAAAGTAAATAAAGCTTGTGAGTTGAGAAAGAGTTAAACCTGTACTATAAATTCATCAAAATAGGACGATTCCTTTTTAATTCTCCCTAAGATTGAAATACATCTCTTCAAAGAAAACAAGAGGTGTCTCCTCAATGTTGTGACACTATTAGACAATATCACATTCTTTGGATACCAAAGTAAAATTGACTTGAATGGTATGTCACCTAAAGAAACCTTAACCAAGTGTAGGCTAATTTGAGTCTTTGAACATAACATTCTCAAATTGCTTTTGGATCGGTCTTTATTGTGATAATCTATCAGTCTTAGTTTGTGTGACAGAAAAAATGGCATAGAGCTTATTCGGTAGCTGATAAATGTGTTGTAAGCTATTGAGCGCACAACGATAACTACTAAAACTATGTCAGAAAACTTCGTTCAATTTCTAACTATGTGGTTCTTCACCTTGCTCATGACTCTCAATTTAACCAATCCTTGATGGTGTGAGGTGAAACGTGCATTTAAAGTTTGGGTATTGGAAGGACAAGTGGTGAGTGTGATGTTATAATCAGGTGAATGGCTAGGGACTCACAATCTTAACGTCACCTTAACCAACTTGTCCCGTGCGGAAGAAGCCTGGTGGAGAGATGAACCAAACTAACTGCACAGAGCGAGACCAGTTCCACATCTCCCTCTTTATGATCAAAATGTTCCTCCTAACACGGTTCAAATTTGTAACTCGGGCAACCAAGTTTTTTTGTTTTCGACACTTTTGATTTGATTGAATTTTCTAGAAACTCAAGTAATGGAAAAGGGAAAGGGTTTTTTGAGACAAATATTATCTCCCTTCACACTCTTTCCTATACCATATAAAAATGAAAATAGTGACAAGTAATGATAGGAAAAAGGATATATGTGAGTCTGATAATGAGATTTGATAACTTTCTACCTTGACTAATACGAGGCCAAAATGCATAGATGATTTGAACAAGTACGGGCATTCCTATCCTTTCATCCTTTTTGTTTTAATTTATGAAGGTTAGAAAGAAAAATGACAATGTGTTTACGAAATACTAGTTTCAAAGTCCAAAAATTGGAAATGTACCAGCGGTAAGATATTATTAATATAATAATGGCATATATGGCTTTATGCCTATCTTATCAAATATAACAATATAGGTAATAATATGCATACCATCGGGAAGATATTATTAATATAATAATGACATATATGGTTTTGATGCCTATCTTATCAATATAACAATATGTATATGTAGAATGCACTAACCTCGGGTTTAGAAGGCCCGGATATTTATGTCATCAAACAAGCGCTCCAACTTGAGCCCCAACTAATGTGGCTGTGCCAGAAATGACATCCATGTTTCTTAGGTTAGTAGTGGACTCCGTTGACTATGACACGTATCTCAAATTTCAGAAAAGGCAAGTGGATTGCGAGTGTATGATTTGTGCTTGGTTTTGTCATCATAATCATCGATTTTGGAATCGATGATAGATCTGGACTGTCAGACGTTTAGCACAGATGGAGTTGATCCAATCCTCCTTCGTTGTCTTTGAACCCGCTCTGACCATCGTTGTCGTTGTTACTATCAACGGCGGCAAACAACTTGCGGTGAAACTCGATGAGGCAATGGAGAACGTGATCGACACTAACAGTACATGTAGGTGATGGCCATGAATTCAGGAGGCTCTGAATAATTCTCGGCTTTGTTGAGCTCGTCATTACGAGATCTCGGTCAATGAGATCGGTCATGGGAGAGCTCGGCTTCGAGGTAGCTCGACGTTATAAGCAGCCTTGGGCAGAGGTTGCAATCTAGGATTCAAATTTACATGTATGAAAGATAAGCTGGATCAAACCTTAGCTCATCCTTGGAAGCAATCCCATTAACATCCTTAGTCCCATGAGGCTCCAACACCACCACCAGCAGCCCCGGTGACAGCACCACCACCAAACAACCCTCCAACGGTTTGCTGCTCCACAACAACCGGACACTGTGTTATGTGTGCCTATCTCTTCTCTCTTTCAACTTTCTCTCTCTGATTCTCTTTCCTTTCTCGCTTGGTGGTCTGACTGCCATGCACGCGAAGTTGAATGCGGAGGAGTGAGGGTGCATGGCGCAATTTAGGGTTTTGGATTTCTCTTTCCCACTACACTGAACGCTGGTATCAAGCGAACGTGGATGAGACAAAATTTATCAAGCCCTACAGTTGTCGTAAAGCTTCAATAAATGGGATGGTTGTACGTGACTTTCCTAGTGTCTGAACTCCCAGAACCAGAGAAATGAATCGCAGACCCGTCATTGACAACCTTTGGATTACTATAAAGGGTCACGTTGGGCTTAAATTTCGGATCTTTACCAAAACCAATGTAAGAAAACAAAGGAATAGGGTCAATTGCTAGGATTTTGATGACTAAAACGGAGAAAGTGAAGACCCTGGAAATTAGAAAGTGCTGCCATAATTGAAGTGGGTGGTTTGGCTTGAGATGAATGATTTTATCTAACTGGCGTGAGACTCTAGGGTTGGTGTTGATCCAATTTTCATCAAAAGGTAGAATCTATAATTTTTTGACGCTTGGCAGGTGCATAAGGACATGGTGGGGAAGGGTGCGGAGTGAGATCACCTTGTTTTGCCATACTTGCCACTTCTGCAATGGCTGCTAGTATACCCCATGCAATGTATATTTATTTGGCAATAGAAGAAATTTGTGTTTCCTAGTAATCACAATTCCAGTAGTACCTCAAAAGCGGCTTGTCATTGCGATTCTTGACAAATATATTAATAAACCTTTTCCAACTTTCTGTCAAGCTAGAGTTGGGGTAACCGTTTACATGGATCCCTTTCTGTTGCTCAGGTTCATGCTTCGAAGATTCAAATATGGAATTGCACCCAAGATGCATGGTTGATTTTCTTGGACACGGTGGCTGTCTTGAAGAAGCAAAGGAGCAGAAGAAAAATGGAGGAAAAGGTAGATGGTGGCGGTGGAGGTTCCTTGAAGTTGGCGAACACGGAGTGCGATGCGGGTATGGTCGGAGACGCCGTTGAGGAATGGGAGATCGTGCGGGTTCACGTAGTCGATGAGCGGTGGCGGAGTTTGTACTTCTCGGCTACCATGTAATGCACAACGACAACTTCCACAGCGCCTTCTTGCAAAATCCCACATCCACAGAGCTGGAAACAAAAAACCACTTCTCCATTATCCTTGACACTCTTAGGTGAACTCAACAGTGCTAGACTTAGAGCACCTTCAAGCTCCAGGAACCATACTAGGCGTAACTCTTGAACCTCTTCTATAGAGCAAGATCCTTGGTGACATTGGGAAGGATGCAGGTTGGCGGAACGCGGAGAGCGCGTCAATACCAATCATGCGGCGGGGGTGACGAGCTGATGAGGACGAGAGGGTTGTGGTGGAGGCCGAGCTTGAGGATGAGGGCGCATGAGTGCAGTGAACCCAAATGTGTTGTATAATGTGTCAGTGAACCTAATGGGATCCTAATGGGATCTGGATAAGATTTGATAAGTGAAATATGTTTTTCGAAGGTCAACCAGTAAAGCTCGATAAAGCTTCATTGATAAGCACTTTATGAAATTGCCAATTAGTTATGGTAGCCCTGATGACTACGAGTTGATAAATTCTACTGCTGACTTGTACACTTCTCATTATGAATTGTAGTGTTTACTGGAACAATAACCAATGACTGTAGATCGTTAGTGCACCAGGTAAGTTGTCTAGAAAAGAGAGATGGGTTGCTAATGGACATGCTTAAATGCTAAGTTTTTTCTTGACAAAACTTTTTTAGATATGCACTTTTGTACTATCACACTATATATCAAGTAACAAGAATAATTTTTTATCTGATGTGAGAAGTCGCTTATGATATGAGAAGTTGGATGACTTTGATATGAGAGGTCGGGTGTCTTTGATTTGTGAAATGGGATGACTTTTGATCCATGAGGTTGAATGATTTAAGTTGAAGTCGAATGACTTGATATATGAGGTTGGATGACTTTGATGCCCAATTATACAATAAGAGTGTTGCTGGCTCAACTTTGTTAGAGAATGATGATGAAGTGCCAAGAGACCCAGATCTCAAAAAGTATAATTCTTGAGCCTACAATTTTTGCATTATCCATTAGTAGCACTTTACCTCAACTCGTCAGATTTCTAGAAATGGTAAGTATATTTTTTCTGAGGAACATGGGGCATGACGTTCCTCCTAATGTACCTTCTTACCACGAGTTTCCTGTATTGAATACCGTAATATTTTTCCTTTGATGGACGTTAAACATAATTTACGGCTTAAGCATAAAAATCACACTAGGGGGCCACGTGGCTGATTCAAATGAGGACACCATTTAGATGGAAATATGCCAAGAATAAGAATCAATGGTGGTGATGTACCAAAGGGTTCAATAATGCTCTTCGTCAAATACCAACACGGCTCTCGAATTGGAGACCTGATGATGAATTTCTTGAAACAATTTAGAAAGGGTGACGCTCTTCTTTATGCAAAGTATTTTCAACCAATAATTAAGAGATAATTACATCAAAGATTAAAGCTCATGCAGAGCTTTCTGAACTCTTCAAGGTCTATCATTGGTCAGGATTTGCATTATTTTCAAAGGCTATCAATATTAACTTCTATACACAACTAGGAATAAACACAATGCAAACTATCAACATGAATCGGAAGTTTGCTCTAAACCTTTCTTCCCTATCGACGAGTTGTCAAAGTATGAGTTTCGGAACATATTAATTCGAAAAATAATTTTCAAAAGCAACATACTAACGGCAATTCATATGGATTGAAAAATTAAATCTTACTGAACGAGATGGAGGGATTATACGTGCCTTTTTGCATGAAATCACGAAAGTAAGCCTTGTGTATTGATTTCGACACGCGTTTCGTCCTTTAGAGACAGTAAGTGGCTCCTTTCGGCCCTATTGAGGCTAGGGTGGCGCTACGCTTTATAGAACACCTTTTGTCCATGGTTAAAGTCACTCAAGCTGCATTTTCAAATACCACGTGTCGTGACGTTATTGGGGTTGTCGAGGAGTGTTTACCATGGCTTCTTGGGCCTCTTTCCTTTTCTTGTGTGGTATGGGAATGCAGACCCATGGTGGTGAGGACGTCTACAACCTTGTCGACAGCCTTGTAGAGGAGGTTGCCATGAAAGTAGAGGGGCTGCTGGAGCAGGGTGACGATGACTGTTGCGGACTGGATAACCGGTTCAGTATGGTGACGTAGTTGGTAATGGTGTACGTAGCCATGATGGTGGTGGTTGTAAAACATTGACGACAATGTTGTTATTGGAGGAGTCAATATCGAGACTTGGGAACTAGCTCCTGATTGGATGGTTGAAGTTGGAACTCGTCCACGGGGAACTCGGCCTGCCGGAGGTCACCCATGAGCTCAGCTTAAGTGATTCTGTTAAATATTATTATCAAAGAAACAAATCAGTAGAATATCAGAGATAATCAAGAGAATATCAAAGATAATCTAAGGAGGTATCAGAGAATATCAGTAGAATATCAAATGTATTTATTTAGAATAATTTCTATATTTAGTTTCCTAAAATTTTATATTAAGTGAGCTATTGTAATAAAAAAAAGTACATTCAAGAAAAACCTTATTCCATGTTATCATATTCTTTGTTCAAATTTTGTGTTCATAGTTATCATATCCTTGTTTAACCTTTCATAACCCTCGATGTCATCGCAAGATGATATCAGAGCGGTGTTAGATCCTAGAAACTCAGAAACCAACATCATTGTACCATTATCCCTCACAGCCGGAAAAAAAAAACCAAAAATGTCATTTTCAAATGATGAAATTGACAACAACATGAATCAAAACCAAAATAACTCTTCAACCATTACTGATGAGCAAATTTTGCAAATTGCAAATATGCTTCGTAATGGTCTTGGGATTCAGCAAACATAAGCCAATCTTGACAAGGGACAAGGATGAAGTTGTTCAGAAACTGTCAGACAACATCCATCACAACGACACAAAGAAGACAAAAGCCACCTCCACTGTACTCATTGCGGAATGAAGAAATACACCAAGGAGACTTGCTTCAAAATCGTGGGTTATCCCGAATGGTGGGAAGATTCCAAACCAAAAAATCGCAAGGCTGCCACCGCCGCAGTCACTCATGGAGGGGGATAAAGAGAAAAAGATACCAGCTCAAGAAAATCTTATCAGTGGATTTTTTATTGTGGGGCAACTAACACCATGACCCATGACCCTCATGATTTTGATAATCTCTCTACACTTGTTAAAACCCATATTGAAACAACCAGTGGAGAATTAGTTGCAATGGAGGGGGCTCAATTGTTTTTTTAGAAAAATTAAAATTAAAAAATTGTCTTTATGTTCCTACACTATCATCAAAATTACTTTTTGTAAGCCAAGTTACAATGGAGCTGAATTGTGTGGTTCTCATGTTTTCTAATTTTTGCATTTTACAGGACATTCTTACGAAGGAGATCATTGGGTATGGTATTGAACGTGAAGGTCTTTACTACATTGATGAGGTTGTTCAAAAGGGACATGCCATGCTTGCTCATGGAACAGTTACAAGGTAACTCTAGTTATGACATAGACGTTTGGGACATCATTCTTTTGGGTACCTTAAGATTTTATTTCCTACTTTATTTACTAGTAACATTAAGTCCATCAAATGTGAAACTTGTATACGGGCAAAGAATCATAGAGTTACTTTTCCTCTTAATAACAATAGAGTCAATTCTGCTTTTTCATTAGTACACTCTAATGTGTGGGGCCCAGCTCTTAATTCCCACAATAATCTGTTTTAGTATTTTGTATTATTTGTAGATGATTTCTCTCACATGACATGGGTATATTTTCTAAAACACAAATTTGAAGTACCTGATAAGTTCTATGCATTCTATCAAATGATTCACACTCAATTTGACAAGAAAATCCAAGTACTTAGATCAAATAATGGTGGAGAATTTGTTAACAAATCAATGCAGGAATTTTTCAGAGAAAATGACTTAATCCATCAAACTTCCTGTCCAAACACACCCTAACAAAATGGTGTAGCTGAACGAAAAAATAGTAAGTTACTAAAGATGACTCGAGCCATGATTTTTGATGCACAGGTTCTGACACATTTTTGGCCCGAAGCTGTCGCTACCTCGGCCTATCTTTTGAATAGGCTACCCTCCAAGATCCTTAACCACAAAACACCCTTACAAATCCTAGCTACTCAGATTGATCTCCCTCCTGTCCAAATGTTACCACCACGAGTTTTTGGGTGCTCTGTGTTCGTTCACATTCCCAAAGCAAACAAAACTAAATTTGATCCATGTGCTGAGAAATTTGTCTTTGTTCGATATGCTGCACATCAAAAGGGGTATCGATGTTACAACCCAATCACCCACCGTGTACATGTGACTATGGATTGTGATTTTTTAGATTCAGAATATTTCTTCAGTAGCCAACTTGAAGTTCAGGGGGAGAAAAGTAGTGAACCACCAAGTTGGTTAAGTAGCCTTAGTTGCCCAGAAACTATTCCAAAAGAGCAAGTAGATGGAGCCAACGAGCATGTCTCTGTCAACGTAGGAGGGACCAACACAATCAATGAGGATCCTTTTGAGAATGTCCAACAAGAGGTAAATGATCTTCACTCTACTGAGTTGTCACCTCTTATGAATGAAGTCACTAACATTGACAGGTTAGCACCAGAACCAGAGCCAGAGCCTTTCACACTTCCGCCAAACAGACGAGTACCACCTAACTGATATTCTCCAGAACAAGTTCCCCGGACAGGTATCCTATGAAGATAACTAGAGAAGGAGTGACAGACATTGCAAGAGTTTTTCTTACCTCTCTTCTAGTTGAAGACATTCCTAAAACAGTTCACGAAGCCAGTAAGAAGGACGAATGGAGAGAAGATATGAAAACAAAGATGGAAGCTCTAGAAAAGAATGAAACTTGGGAGAAGTGCATCTTACCAACTGGGAAGAAACCAGTAGGGTGTCGATGGGTTTTCACCATTAAACATAAAGCAGATGGCACCATTAAGCATTATAAGGCAAGATTGGTGGCAAAAGGCTATACACAGACTTATGGCATTAACTACACAGAGACTTTCTCACCAGTTGCAAAAATTGACACCATTAGAGTACTATTTTCAATAGCAGCAAACAAAAATTGGCCACTCCATCAGTTTGATGTCAAGAATGCTTTTCTGCATGGGGATTTGAAAAAAGAGGTGTACATGGAAGCTCCTCCAGGGTTCTCTGAAGACTTCCAAAGAAATGAAGTCTGCAAATTAGAAAAGGCACTCTATGGGCTTAAGCAGTCTCCACATGCTTGGTTCGAAAGGTTTACAGTGACCATGAAAAGGTACGGGTATGTCAACACCCAATTTCGTCCGGGCAAATAAAATTATTCCAAAATATAAAACAATATAAAATTAAAATAAAAATGTGTGTTATTATTTAAATATAAAAAAAAGAATTTTGGTTCCATTCTATTTTATGAATAAAATTAAAATAAAATTTGTAAAAAAGGAAAAAAAAGTAAAGAAAATCAGTCTATTAAAAATTTGTTAAAAAAATAATAATAAAAAAATAAAATTGTCAGTAAAGTGTTGTCATGTCGCATCCTCTCTTTGCTTGCCTTTTCTGATGCCCATTAGTGATATGAAAATTAATTGAAAATAAATTTAAAAAAAATTTAGAAAAACTAGAAATTTGAATAGTTGATCTGATTATTATTCTGATTAATTGCAAACGATTTTCTGTTTAATAGTGATTAAAATGCTGATGATTTTCAATTAAATGTTGATTGTCTAATAATTGATGCATTTTCTTTTTGAATTGTTATGCTCATCCTTTTTATTTTATAGGCTCCATTTGGTTAATGTTCTAAAATAGTAATTAGATAATTTGTTTATTTTTCGAAAAGTATAAAAAAATAATGATAATAAATATATATTTCAAAATAATAATAATATTAAAATAAAATAAAAAAAAAGGTTTAAGTTTCTATTTCTATTGTTGTGTTATTTAGGTTGCTTTCAATAAATGTAAAAATGGAAAAAGCAATAAAAAAAATGAATTAAAAAAATAATAATAAAATGTTTCAGCCACATTACCTCGAATATTCCCCATTTATTCTCCATATTTATTTATTTTCGAATTTGATTATATGTATGGGAGGTTATGATGCCATAACAGCAATAATGGTACAATTCTGCCCATTTTTCAGTCTGTGTTCGTCCTTGGGATTTAACAGTCAGTTGGTGTCATAAGTGGGGATAATTAGAAATTAATAGATTTGAATCTAAATTAAAAGAGAATAATCAATTGGCAGTTCACAAATTATAATTAAGTGGGAATAATTAGGAATTAAGAGATTTAATATTTGAATTAAGAGTGGACTGACTAGAATTAGTATAAATATGCATAGTGAGCAAGTGGATACACAAGTGAAAAAACACGAGAAATACTAGAGATACTAAAAAGGGTCCTGAATATTAGTGAGTAGATCGTTTGAAGGTGAGAGTTCAGAAAAGAAGGGAACGTGCTTTTAGAGGATTTTCAATTGGTACGCTCTATTTACTCTGTGTTATATACTTATCACATACATGTGGTTGCTCTGTTTGATGGTTATTATGATATCATGAGGTTCATCCCTTGTCTTTTTTATTTAAAATAATAATAATAATAATAATAATAAATTATAAAATATTTTCCAATTTTTGAGAAACGGAGGAAATGTTTTCTAAAATTTTAATAAATTAATAGTTCTTGAAAAAATATCAAAAATATAAATTTTCAAAACAAAAAAGGAAAAAAGTTTCAAAACAGCCCTAAAACAATAAAGATAAAACATCTTCAAAAATAATAAAAATGAGATAAATATAAAAACATCTCTTTTCGATAATAAATATAAACATTTTTTTTCGAAATAAGGTAATAGAAACACGTTTTTCGAAAATAAAATATAAAGACAATTTAAAAATAAAATAAAAGAAAAAGTTTTTTTAAATATAAAAAATAGTTATTTTTTTTCTTTCGAAAATAACGAATAAAAAATTAAAAAGGATATGTTTTTTAAAGTATAAAAACATTTTCTTTAAGATAATAAAAATCAGTTCCTTTCTCAAATTAAAACAAAAATAATTTTTTAATAAACATTTTTAAATATAAAAAAAACAGTTTTGTCCCGAGTTTTCTTTAAATAAACAATTATAAAAAAAATAATAAAATAGAAAATAATTAAAAAATTTATATAAAATAAATTGTCAAAAATAAAAGAAAATATTCATAAGCTAAAAATATCAAACGTCATCCAACAAATTTTTAAAATAGAACTACGTGTACCCTGATTTTCTATCATGAATAGAGATACGTAGGACCAAGGTCAAGTCTTGTCGGGCCCAAATAAATAAAAAATATATATGTTTGTTTGTTTTATTTTTGTTTGTTATTTTTATCCGCCTAATTATTATTTATTGTTATGATTTTTATAAACATGTTTTCTTGTTTGTTTTGTTTTCTTATATATTTGTTTGTTTTGTCTTTAGTCTCATTATTATTGTTATTATTTGGGAAAAATGATATTTTTCTAAAACCACACTTATTTTTATTCATTTGATTAAGGGTACCGTCTTAGGACGGGCGTTGTGGGGTGCTAATACCTTCCCCACACGTAACCGACTCCCGAATCTTTGAATCTGGTTAGTAGACTTTGTTATTTTTGGTTTTTCTATGGTTTTCCATAATAAACTATGGTGGCGACTCTAATCTCAATTTAAATATTTCTAAAAATTATTTTTTGATCACCCCGTCGTGATTCGGTTGCGACAAGGTACAAACAAAGCAACTCTGACCATACTTTATTCTTGAAAAGAAAAGGAGATTTGATCACATGCCTAATAATATATGTGGATGACATGATCATAATCGGAAGTGATATAGAAGAAATAGCACAACTGAAGAATAACTTGTTCACAGAATTTGAAATGAAGGACTTAAGTGGACTAAAGTACTTCTTGGGAATAGAGGTTCTTTGCTCTAACAAAGGGATCTTTATTTTCCAAAGAAAGTAGATCATGGATTTGCTTGCAGAAACAGTAATGGTTGATTGTAAACCAGCAGATGCCCCTATGCAAGTTAACCATGATTTAAAGTTTGAGGAAGGAGCTAATCTGGCAGATAAAGAGAGGTACCAACGGTTAATTGGGAAATTGATTTATCTGTCACACACTCGACCAGATATAGCATATACAGTAGGGGTAATAAGCCAGTTTACACATCAACCTCAAGAGGATCATATGGAAGCTGCCATGAGGATTGTTCGATACTCAAAAGGGACACCAAGAAGTGGGATCATGTTCCAAAAGCATGGACACTTAAACATTGAAGCTTATACTGATGCTGATTGGGCTGGTAATCCAAATGACAGAAGATCTACATCGGGCTATTTTACTCTTGTGAGAGGTAACTTGGTGACATGGAGGAGTAAGAAGCAAAAAATGGTTGCTCTTTCAAGTGCCGAGGCTGAATTCCGAGGAATTGCCAAAGGTATAACTGAAGTCTTGTGGATAAAAAAGTTGATAACTGAGTTTGGTTTTCGATCGCAACTACCAAGTCAGTTAAAGTGTGATAACAAGGCAACAATTAGTATCTCAGAGAATCCTGTACAACATGACAGAACCAAGCACATTGAAGTGGATAGACACTTCAACAAGGAGAAGATTGAGGATAGCAGTATTGAGCTTCCATTTGTAAGGTCAGAAGACTAGTTAGCAGACATTCTCACCAAAGTTGTTACAGGCAAAGTATTTACCCGTGTCCTCAGCAAGCTAAGCATTGGTGATCCCACTGCTCACCTTGAGGGAGAGTGTTAGAATATTATTATCAGAGAAACAAATCAGTAGAATATTAGAGATAATCAAGGGAATATCAGAGAATATAAGTAAGAATATCAGAGATAATCAAGGGAGTATCAGAGAATATCAGTAGAATATCAAAGAATATCAAATGTATTTATTTAGAATAATTTCTATATTTACTTCCCTAGAATTTTATATTAAGTGAGCTATTGTAAACAAAAAAAAGTACATTCAAGAATAACCTTATTCCATGTTATCATATTCTTTGTTCATTTTTGTGTTCATAGTTATCATATCCTTGTTTAACCTTTCATAACCCTCGATGCCATTGCAAGAGATTCATTTTACTGGAACTTGCTTGTAGAGCTCAGCACAGGGAACTCAGGCTTTTGGAGGTTGGCTATGAGCTCCGCTTAGGAGGGATTAAGCTTCCTGGAACTTGGTCGAAAACGTTAAAAAAGGGAACTCAACCTTCTGGAGGTCAGTCATGAGCTCGGCTTCGGGGGAGCTCGGCCTCTAAAGAGCTCAGCCTCTGGAGAGCTTGGTCTGTGTAGAGCTCGGCCTATGGGGAGCTCAGCCTCTAGAGAGCTCGGCATCTGGAGAGCAGCCATGAGTATGGCCTCGTGAAGCTTAGCCTTTGAGAGCACGTTTGGTTTAATTCTAGCCTTCCTGAATGGTGATTCATATATGCTTCATCCAATGAGTGCATAAAGAACGCTTACACCAACTTCATCTTTGAATGTGAATATTTCGACCAATGGTGTAGAGATTTTAAAGGGTGAATCTGTTATGTATATGACTAGATATATGCCCAAAAATATCGCTCTCAAAGTCTTCCATCACATTATATACATGCACATAATCAAGGTCTTCTACCGTTGCTGTAAACACCCCATCAGATGTGAAGTATATTGAAGTAATAGCTTTCACATTGCCCTTAAGAACATAAAACGTTGACAAATTCCGAGCATCCCAAATGCCATGTTCTGACTTGGTTTCCCGTGCCAAAAACCTCATTATTAGGACACCTTGCAGATGAACATGTGTAACCAAAGTGTCCATTGATTTGGAAAAAAAGTTTTTGCAGAAACATTGCAACTCAATAATATCATTCCTTGCCAACTCAACAACTCCGGCTCCATTGTCGCTAATTGCAATTGCGAACACTCTCTTCTCGGAGGACACGCTAGCGATGCAACTCCATGATTGTGTTGAGTAGACCTTGACAGTTTGTTGGGTATCCAAGTATGAGTCTAAGTCCCACATTGGGTAAAAATGAGTAAGTTGAGCAATATATAAGAAAGAAGACCCATAAACCTACTGCCTTAAGGCTTTGGGTTGAAGGTAGTGTCATTCCCTTATGTGGTTTGGCTCATTTCTCATTCTTATGAGATCTCCCCGATTATGCCCCCTCGGATTCTCCCAACAAGTGGTATCAGAGCTGAAGGTTCGTGCTGACTTGACGGTGACCGGCTCATAGGAGATGGGGAGTGTAGAATAGGGACTCTCACTTGAGGGGGAGATTGTTGGGTATGCAAGTGTGAGTCTAAGTCCCACGTGTAGAAGAGGGACTCTCACTTGAGGGGGAGATTGTTGGGTATCCAAGTGTGAGTCTAAGTCCCACATTGGGTAAAAATGTGTAATTTGAGCAATATATAAGAAAGAAGACCCATAAACCTACTGCCTTAAGGTTTTGGGTTGACGGTGAAGTCATTCCCTTATGTGGTTTAACTCATTTCTCATTCTTATGAGATCTCCCCGGTTATGCTCCCTCGGATTCTCCCAACACGGTTTTATCATCACCAGCGGATACGAATAGTTTTCCTTTGGCACAGAAGTGAATGGCTCTGATGTTATCAGTGTGGAAGGAAACGGTGTCGGAGTCGTCCATTGAGTAAACTACAGAACCAACAAGGAGGTCAAAGACGTGAAGGTGACGACCGACGACGATGGCGACAGAGCATTTGAAAAGTCTCAGGGTTTAGCATGTCTCACCCCCCATAGCATTAATCTTTCTCAGTGCTTGCAAATTAGTTATCCTTGGGTGCCTCCAACAATTAGCAGTTTATCATGTGCAGTCATTGCGCTAATCTTTTATGGGCTACATGCCTTCCCAAATCCAATATTGTTGTGTTCTAGGAAATTAATGCAGGGCAGTGGCCTATTTTGTTTCTATGCAGTCCTTGGATGCCCTTTCTCTCCCTCTCCCATTTATGTTCTTCAGCAGAGGTTTCACGGCTACTCGGTGAAAACGTATTAGGCTGAGTTCAAGAGGGGGGGTGAATTGAACTTTGAAAACTTTTTTTATCTTTTTGAAACAGTGAAAACAATTTTCGCAAACTGAAAAGATTTAACGAATCTCAATGATGGAAAATATAATGTTCAGCGAAAATAAACTGACTTCAATTTCGAATGAATTGATTTATTTCAATATCAGAGAAGGCAGTCTATACAGGCTTATCA
>Ga0209489_107062_pt1 | contig 17243 bp, 7 predicted proteins | sample SiratrowhiteBW_FD_187527 | JGI IMG/M metagenome (GOLD analysis project Ga0209489, IMG submission 187527) | Root nodule microbial communities of legume samples collected from California, USA - Siratro white BW (SPAdes) (version 2) | ecosystem: Host-associated > Plants > Roots > Nodule | place: USA... | reverse complement strand
GGGTTGTTCTATTCAAGAGCAGAAAATTACAAGTTAGTTGGTTATTCTGACAGTGATTGGTGTGGGGATGTAGATGATCGGAAAAGTACATCGGGGTATGTATTTTTTATGGGCAACACAGCATTTTTTTGGCTTTCAAAGAAGCAACCAATTGTGACGCTCTCGACATGTGAAGTTGAATATGTGGCTGCATCCTTATCTGTATGTCATGCTATATGGCTTAGAAATTTGTTGAGCAAGATGGAGCTAAAGCAACCAGGTGCAACTGTGATTGAAGTTGACAACAGATCAGCAATTGAGTTGGCAAAGAATCCAGTGAATCATGAAAGAAGCAAACACATTGACATACGTTTTCATTTTATTCGAGAGCAGGTGAAGAAAGAAAGTGTGAAATTGGTACACGTGGCAAGTCAGGATCAAGTGGCGGATATCTTCACGAAACCCCTACCTAAAGAACTGTTCGACAAATACAAGAAGATGATCGGGATGATGGATGGTAGAAGCATTTAAGTTTATGGGGGGATTTTGTTGAATAAACATTAAATGTTATTTTAGTGTTTAGTGGGTTGTTTGAAAGGTCAAGAGTCATGGGTTGTGAGAGAGAGAAAGTTATGGAGATGAAAAGTCAAGAGTCATGGGTCAAGAGTTGTTTTATGGTTATAATGAAGTTTTATTATTTTCAGTTTTGAGTTTTTAGAAAAATATATGTTAATTGTTATAAGTACGTTGTTATCTGTGACGTAAAAGGCAAGAAAAAAGGAAGTTCAATATAGTGCAGAAAAGTTCAGAAATTTGAGTGTTAGTGTTTTATTTCTCTGTCTCCCCTTATTTTTTTAACAAATAAGTCAGAAGATTGTTCATGCGAAAAACTACCATTGGCTTTTTAGTTTTAGCTTTGTTTGAAGTCGTATACGTGTCCCTCACTCACGGATTCTCAATTAATAATTAAATTATTTTAGTGTCAACATCACTAATTCTTACAGGTTTTGATGCCCTAAGCTTCTGGATTGGGGGTGTGCAACTCATTCGGGATTCTACAATATGGAAGATTAAATTTTTAACAAAATTTTGTTCCAAAGTCTAGAATTCGTAAAGCAAACAAAAAACCGTAGAACGTATCTCGTCGTCGCTTCAAACCGTCACCCATAACCTTCCACTGCCTCAACCGCCACGACCGTCGCACCAATTCCAACAGTTGTATTCGACCACCGCAAACCAAGCGAATGCACCTTTCAAGCTCTTTGAATTCTTCAGCAATCATTAACACAATTCTTCAAACCTATTTTATGATGTACGAAAGGGCATTTCGGTCTTTTCGAAGGTTGATTTTGAAATTTAAAAACTATGGAGGTGGAGGAAGATATCATGGAAGTGCATGAAAAAGCTCTCTTACATAAAAATCTTTTCCCGCCCTAGAAAGTTTCAACAATATTCATTAATCTACAAAATATACAATAAAAAATTAAGAAAATTTTTGAAATAAATGAAAACAATTCAATTTGATTCTTTAAACGTTTTTAATCATGCTTTGTAAACCATTATAAGATGTGTTTAATAGTGATTCCAAGATTTTATTTATAGAATTTTTTAAATCCTCTTTAAAGAGTTTTTAAACTTTGTTTAAAAACTAGTTCTGACTCATTGATTATCTTAAATTGTTAATTGATTATTTCTATATAATGGTAAATATTAACAAAAATACTTTTTATTTTAATTAATTACTTAACCAGTTAATTAGTTATTTTTCTCTTCATTATTTTTAAAAATAACTTAAAATAATATTAATTCATTATTAAATATGTTAATTGATTATCCTTGAAAACAAATAAAGAACGGATTCATCTATTACATAAAATCTTAATAGAATAAAATAAAATTAAAACCTTTTTCAACATATTTTAACTTTGAAAACCATTTTTGTGTTTAAGGTTAAGATTAGATTTGTACTACACTGAATTTTTTGTGATTACCTTGAATGCAAGACTCACAAATACAAGCAATGAAATCTATAACAATTAATACATCTTCAACATCACCTTCTTTAAAACAACTTTTCTAATACTTGACTTTGCTCTTCAAGTCCAACACAACATTATTTATTTTGAGTAGGGATCTATATACTACTACATATATAATAATTAGTAACATAAGAAAAATGTTATTAAATCAAACAAAATGTTATTAATACGATTTAGTAATATCTTATCAAATGTAAGGTATTCTCTATGTTACTAAAATTTTTTAGTAACATTTTCACTTGTCATTAGAAACATTGATAAAAATGTCACTAAATATTTTTTGTAACATTTATTTAATAAAAAGTTAACATTTTAAAAATGTTACTAAAATTTTTAGTAATATTTTTTAACAAAAAAGTAACATCACAAAAATGTCACTAAAAATTTATAGTAACATTTCATTTATCATTAGAAACATTTACAAAAATGTCACTAAATATTTTTTGTAACATTTATTTAATAAAAAGATAACATTTGAAAAATGATACTAAAATCTTTTAGTAATATTTTTTATTAAAAAAGTAACATCATAAAAATGTTACTAAAAGGTTTTAGTAACTTTTTTTTAATGAAGAAACAATTTAAATTTATTATTAAAAGTATTTAGTTACAAATTTTTAGTAAAAGTAATATTATAAAAATGTCACTAAATAGTTCTATTAACATTTATTTAATAAAAAAATCATTTACTTTTTGTCCTATTTCTTTTAAATAATAAGGTATGTCTAATATTATTTTTGCATTTTTTATTACACTTGATTATAATTATGCACAAAAACTAATTATGATCTTGAATTATCAAATACTTCACTTCATTTGAAGTCCAAATTAATCTTTACATGTCACAATTCAGTTTGCACTTTAAACACAAAAAAATAGACAAATTAAACAAATCATTATGTATAAAGAACCTATGTTGTCATACTATTCCAATCCACAACCCCTTTCCTCTTAATTTAGCCCAGAAACCCAATATGGTAGCAATTGAAATTCCTAAAACATAATGGGCTGCAAGGTCTACATATGCTCCTAAGTGTTGCCACCCACATCCTCTGGCAATACCTATAATGCACAAGCGTTACCTTATTATATTTTATGTCATCTACAACCAAATTGTATTGAGATAGTTCATCATCCACCATTTTCACACCAACAAAATTTATTAAATATTTGACAAAAGCATTAGCAAACTAATCAAAATCTTCAACATCTAATTTACACAATTGAAATTTAGAAGATAAATCATATTAATAGCATGCAATGGCAACAAATACACTCATATATCCAATGCTTTCGTTCTGCAATTCATCCAGCAACCTCAACAACATTAAAATCCAACCCAATTCAATCTCTAAACAACAATATAAACATGAAAACACATCACCAACAAGCATCAATTTCAAAGCTAGCTATCCACTACTCAAGTTGATAAACTTAGAAAATGGGACACAAAGTGTAAATTAAAAAAAAATAAAATTGCTCAACATAAAATGTTCTTCTACATGTAAACTTAGAAAACATACACTTCTAGTCTATTTCTTGTGAGATTTATCGTCCTTCAATTGAATCAAGTTAGTCCCTTCAAAATGAACTTTGGGTTTACGTCTTCTTTTTTCCATTTTTTTCCCTTGAACAATATTGCTTCTCTACTTATGTTAGATGAAGTTCATTAATAAATAATTACAATAACAATACAAAAGAAAGGAAACAAATCACTTATATAGAATAAACCAAAAAACAAATAATTCTTATGAATGAAAACTATAATGTGATAACAGATTACATCAATGACCTTTCATTTAATGTATTGACAAGTAGTTTTCCTTTGAGTTTGGTTGCTGTATTGAAATAAGGCTTTTTTTCCTGATTCAAATGTCATAGATAAGAGACTTAACTAATATTAAATTACTTAAAAATAAAAATAAAAGTTTAGATTTACTTCATTAGTCATAGACTTCCATGCTTTAAGAGCCTTCTTATGAACCTATTTTAAAAAAATGTTAATTAATAAATAGGTTGAAATAATTAAAATTTATCAATTTATTGAATTTCACTTACTCTTTTTGAATCACTTTCTTCTTTACCATTGTTCTCAAATCGTTGTCTGTAATAATGATCATTATAGCCAATAAACTAAAAGAACAAAAGTTGAAACATACTTTAGAGAACAAGGATTTACAAGAACAGTTCAAAGGCATTGGATGGATATTTGTGATATTCTGATTTCCTGGATAAAAAAAAGTAGTGGAATATGTTCCAAAATAAGATTAACAAAATTAGTTACTAAATAATATAAAAAGATAAAGAAAAATGTTACATGAGTTTACCTCTTAGTTAACTTAGTGTTAGTTTTCTCCTCTTTTTCTTTCTTGTTTGTGAAGGTGGTATGACTTTGTTTCTACATCAAGGTAGAAAGAAAAACATGCAATGTTTAATATCGAATTCAATAATAAGTTTAATGTAAAATTATATAATAACCGTTTTGCAATTGAGTGAAAGCAAATTTGAAATTGTTTAAAAGTTCAACTTTCATGGCTTCCACTTGCTCTTTTAGCCTGGTTTCGATTTCCTCTTGCATTCTTTCTTTTATGCTTTGAAGTTCAATTTGAGCATTTCTTTGAACTTCATCAACTAATTTTTGTATTTCAGTTTGAGATTTAAATCCCCATAAGTTTGAAAGTACAACCCCTTTTCCATATGTGCGCACATAACCATGTCTATCTTTTCTAAAGACTTGAGAAAATATATCATCTGGGATTGAATTTTTATCTAGTTCTTCTAAACGAGAAGCAATTGCATCCTCAAGCTTTGACTGGAAATGAATGAAAACGACAAGAGAATGATTATAAAAGTATTATAAAAGAGATAATGATTTAGATTATCTTACAATAATTTCTTTGGTTTCCTCATTCTTAGGCTTATGTGTCATGATGAACATTTCTGCACGAGATGACTCTCTTCCATCAGTATTCTTCATTGCCTATCATGTAGAAGAAAACAAAATATCAGTTTAAGACAAATAAAATCATTAATACAATTTGTTATCTAATTGTTCTAACCTCTTCATATCGTATCTCAACAAAGGTTTTAGTTCTTGTTGTGTGTACAATAGTAAATTTTGCTCTACTTATCTTGTTCTTCTCACTACGAATCTTTATAATAAGAACATGAAAAGAGTAAAAATAAAAACCAACCAAAGTATAAGCACAAATATTCATATGTTAAAATCTAGATAATGGAGTGACATTAGCTATGTCAGATTTCCAAAATTTTATATGAATTTTCCACTGCTCAAGAGGAACGATCAAAGGCCTATTTTTTAAGTTGCAATCATATGACATATTTGGAAAAAAATGTTTTGCCTTCAATCGACATTTATGGTTAAAACCCTAAAACCCACTTTTTAGCACGTTCTTCAATATCAAATTTTGATTGCATATCATCAATTAATAAATATTAGAATTTAAATATTATAAATAATTGATGATAAAAGTTAGTGAAGTGAAATACCAAAAATATTTTCCAAATATCATCCCAATGATCTTTCAATCATTTCCAAGTAATGAAAGTTAGAGGAGCTAGGTGTGCATTCCTAGCTAATGTTCCCAGATAATTGCTTAATGTAGCTCGATAAGTACCAATAGGTTGGCCAAGAGCATTAAGTTTAATTGGCAGACACTCCTCATACTTCAGACCATGAGTCTTAAGACATTTGGTAGGACTTCTTTCTCTTTTACTAGTAGAACCTATTAATTAAGTATAAAATTAGTACATTGTATACAAAACATATACAATAACATATTACATATATGAATATATATATATATATATATAACTAACCAGTGTCGTGGAGTGGAGCTTGACTAGGTCTTGATGCAAATTCTTCCAACTCATCAAGGATTTCAACCATAGAACTGCTTGGAAATGACACTTTACAATTCTTGCCCAACAAAGGTGATTTTTCTTTCTCACCACTAGCCATATAATATCAAATATAAAATAGCAATAAAACAAATTACAAATTGAAAGTAAGGCTAAACATGGAAGCAACATTATGGCACAACTGTATATGAATAGTAAATTGCAATCTATAACTAGTGACTCATCAACAAAAATAAACAAAATAAATTAGATATATACCTAGTAGATGATCTAGGTGCTACCATCCAATTCTTGTCTATGATTGTGTTCTCTTGGAGATAAAAACAAACCTAATAGAAAATGCAAAATTATTTATTAGTAACACTTTTATTCATAAAAAGAAATAGGAGAAAATGGTATATAAGAGGTAATATGGTAGATGTCATTATGTGATTTCAACATAATGTGGTCATAGAATTATTAGAAATACAACTTTATACGGAGTGTGTATTTATAAATACAAATTGAAGGAGACACGATATATATACATATATATGATGTAGGTACGAGGTACTTTAATTGATCCAAACGGCGTTATATCTAGCCGTACTTTTATTGCAAGGAAAAAAAAGTTGTCGTAGATTAATTAGCATGAAGGAAAAAGAAGAAGAAAACTGTGTCCACCAGTTATTGACATTCTTCTTTTATTGGTGGGTTATGTGGCTATCTGTTGCATCACGATGGAAAGTGAAATTACTTTATTAAGGCCAGCTACATTAAACCTTACAATGTCTGATATCATCTATTGAAATCTTAAGAATACATGTGAAGATAGTGTAGTCAAGAATGTCAGGAATGAGTAACTAATGAAAGTAGTGGGATACATAGATGGAACTCTAATATTAATATTTAAAAAACTAATAAAATAATAGACAATACTAATCCAATGATAATTATACAGCCCTGAATAGGACATGCATTCCAACAGAGAAAATTAAACGGTATCACTTAACATGAATATATCTACTAGAAAAATCTTTATATGCAATCCAGATTCAGGGCAATTACTGGGATACATAACCATCCACTTGGTATACATAATGAACCACTTGATAGATAGGTTCATGTCAATAATTCAAAGTTGAGACACTACAAATCTACTAGGAAAAATGTTTCTCAATCCAGGCATGCCATACATTAAGACTTTGTTAAAACATTGAGACACTCAAATCCAATAATGTTTAGTAACTCGTAAGAAACTAAAAATAGCATAATTTCATTGACTCAGACACATGAATAAAGACTCAAACAGGGAATCCCGGTTAAACTACAACAAAAAGCCTAGAAAAGTAAGATTAGAATTATAAAATAGATAACAAAATATAGCAACTTCAAAACATACGAGTATCAAAAAATGCTTAAAGGCAAACATAAAAACAACAGCAGTTATTATGTCCCAAACAATTTCCCCAAATATGACACCCTCATTAACTAAATAAGTTAAGAAAATAAAACCAAGTGGCATAGTATAAAGCTTAGAATAGAAACACAGGATTCATAAACCACCACCACAAAGTTCTTTACCAATTCATGAAAAAGTATCTCAAAATAGAATATAAGAAGTACCAATAAGATTTACGCACTCTTTATTCACTCTCTTTCTTGTCTCTATGTTGCAAAATAAACCTATTTATTTGTATCATTTCTATTTTTACTCTCTCTATTCTACCAAACTCACCACAAAGGATAATACAGATTCTAATTAATATAGATGATGATATCAACCATTTGTCTAGTCATATATTAAAAAAATGTTATGAATTATACACCACATTACAATTCAATAGTCCACATTTACAATCAAATGACTAGTACAATATGTTTGGAAAACTGCTTTATCGTTAGGCACCAAAAATCAATTAAGAAAAAAATAGGAATTACACTATGAATTGACTCAAAACAGACAAAATTTCAGATATACTATAAATAAAGCAGTAACTGATAACAACATCATATCCAACAACAAATTAAGAAATAAGCGTAAACGAAATGCAAAATTATGAAAAGAAGAGAATAAATCATAAATTTTAAAGCTTCTGCTAAAACCTGCATTATTTCATGAAAGTACAAATTTAGTAGTCTTACATTAAATCAAGCCAGTGAAACAAAATGACACCATACCTTTGAGACCTGAACAAAATATATCTAGATATAATCACTAAAGAGAAAATATAGTATGAAGGGCCTTAACTAAAAACACCATAGAAATAGGATTCAATCAATTGAGACAAAGAAAATTTCTAACAAATAGAATTATGAAGCTTCAAATTTAATAGCTGAAACAAATTGTTTAAATTAAAATTAAAACAAATTATTTAAATTAGGCACCTAAGAGGCCTCTAGATCGTTGTATTCTCTTGAACAATCACTGGAATAGGAATGACAGAGGATGAATATCCACCAATGTAAACTTTGTTTGACCAAAAACTACAAACATTTAATAATCAATGTAAAAAAATTTAATTAACTAACAGATTTGTCTACAAACAAAGCTAAAAAAAAATAAAGAAAAAGGTGATGATTCTGAAATAAAGAAACAAAAGAAAAGGATGAACACCTTCTTTAAAAATTGATGGACCTAGTGAAGAGGTATTCAGTCACTTTGTTAAGAACTAGACTCTGTTGTGGCATAAGTGAATCTAGTGAAAATCAGCTTAAATCGAAACTAGAAATTATCCAAATCACTGCAGATTAGATGTGATTCTTGATGATGAAGAATCAATGCGAAGAAACTACATACCTATGAGACTCGAGGTTGTTGATGACAGTGACGACGGAAAGCACGTCGCGGTTGGCGGTAGACTACGGAGATGACGGTAGCGATAAATTTCAAGAATCTGTGGTGAGATGTGTAATCGAATTTCAAATTGCAAATTATTGAGAGGATTTTGAAGAAAGAAGAGTTTTATTTCTTTTGTGCTATACTATGAAGTAAACTATACGACTTTCTTCTGTGCTATCTGTTAACAAAAACGAAAAATGCTAAAAAAAATGTCAAAGAGAAAAAACATATAGTCAGATAAATAATAATAATAATAATATATTAACTTAATGTATTTGTAGTAATAATTATTTATAAAAATGTTACAATATTATATCTATATCATCTATGGTAACATTTATAATAAAAAATATTACTATAATAGTTAAAATTTATCAACAGTAACATTTTAAATAAACATAACAATGAAAACATTACTAAATACCATATATCCTGTAGTGTGTCTAATATCAACGTACTTATGATAGATTATATTAGACAATTATCTTCATCTAATAAGGAGAGTTTTGTTGGAGCTATGATTCATATATTTGATAAATCGAACCTTTTTCTTGAAGAATTTGAATATGCAATGATCGTGAAGATCTAGAAGTGTTTTAAATTGTGTTGTGTTGACTAGGAATATATCGTATGTTTTCTCTTTCATGATATGATCCTACATTAGAAAGTTTTTCTAAATGCATCAAAGTTTTTACTTGGTGATAAATAATTTTTAATTGATTAGAAGATATTTTTAATAAGTTAAAATGTTTTTGTCTAGTCTTTAGGAAGCATTCTAATCAATTAGATAATCCTTTTAATATATTAGAATCACTTAAAACCATAAGGTAAGAAGTTATGTCCTTTTTGTTGTTAATATGTTAAAACAAGTTTTTAATAGATTGAAGTCACTTAAGTTCAATGAATGATTTGGACTAGTCTATTTGAATTTGTTGAAACGATGAGTTAATCAATTGATTTCACTAATAATATTGAAACTAACAGAAAATGCAGTTTTAATTCATTAAAACAAACAAATTATAACCTATATAACTCTCTCATTTTAAAACCATTTGAGACAAAATAAAAAGCAGTCTTTTTGAAATCGTTTCTATTTCTATTACCAAGAGAGTTTAAACTAGGCTGAAAACTATTTTTGAAGCTTTTTCTGTAAATATTATGTGATCAATACCATGACTAAAAGAAAATATAGAGGTTCACCTGGTTATTTCTTTTCTGTTCTGATGATATTGTCCGGATGATATTGTTTTTTCTCAATTTGATTGTTGTCTTTACGCTAATTTTGAATAGAATTTCTGGGTATAATATAGTAAAAGGGTGTTACTAAGTGAGTAATAAAATCTTGTACAATTCAAAATTTGGTTTCTTAAGTTGTTTACTTTCACTATTTTGGTTATATGCTTTAAAAAATACCAAGGGAGTCCAAATTGGGTTGAAAACTATTCTTCAAACTTTCTTCATACATATTATGTGATTAATACAATGACTAAAAGAAAATATAGAGCTTCACCTGGTTATTTCTTTTTTGTTTCGATGATATTGTTCTAGATGATATTGTTTTTTTCTCAATTCAATTGTTGTCTTTACGCTATTTTTAAATAGAATTTCTAAGTACATAGTAAAAAGGTGAAGTGAGTAATAAAATCTTGTATACGGTTCAAAATTTGGTTTTTTAAAGTCTTTTAGTTTTACTGTTTTGCTTATATGTTTTGAAAAACTATGAAATTATAGTATAAGAATAGGTGGTGTGGTTCAACACCTGAATTTAGCCCTTGATATAAAGTATACTCACTTAAAAATTGTATTGTATATATTTTTCTTTCTTTTTAGCCTGAGTTTTTGATATAATTTAATTTTGTTTGTATGTATAAATTTAAAAACAACCACTACAAAAAAAATAAAAATTACCAACCAGACAAATCTATCGAAAACATCCAAAATCTGTTGATAAATTGATTGTATGTAAATTTACCGACGGATTTCGGATAAATCCATCTGTAATTACCGACGAACTCAGAAATTCGTCGATAAAATTGTCGATAATAATATTTTACCGACGGATAAAATTCCGTCGATAAAATTCCATCGATAATTTAACTTTTTCTTGTATGAACTAGATTGAAATTCAAACATTTAATAAAATTCTCATCTATTTTTTTGTAAACATTGATCATAGTTTAATTCACATTGTGTTTAACTTAGCTCTTAAAAATAAAAAAATATTTTATCAACGATACACACATCTTTTGTTACCTCTAGGTTAACCATTAATCATATCCATTCCTGCTTAGCTAGTACTAATTAATCAATTATCCAGATTTTGCAGCATTATATAATTGTCATTCATCCTATTACCAAATATTTATGTTAAGTGTCTTACAAGGAAGTAATTACTCGAAAGTCGATTGAAACTTTAAATTTTTTTACCTCTCGCACAATTGGTAATAAGGAGTGTTTATTATGGTTTATTACCAAGGTTTCCTTGTTCTATAATTCAATATTAAAGCACACACAATGCTTTAAATGAGCCATTAAGTAAAAATTGTATGACGTTGATAAGTTTTATCATTTTAAATATATTCATAAATAGATCTAAGTGTTTTCTTTAATCATTTATGAATGAATCTAGACTCAATTCTAGGGCAAAAACAAGTAACGAAAAATGACCTAAAATGTGGTGTAATGAATTCAAAAAGGAATCAGGAGACATTACAAAAAAAATTTGTTTTAGCGACCACCTAAATTGGTCGTTAAATGACAAAAGTCAATCACTAAGTAAGATAGTCATCGAAATAGCGACCGAAAATGAGTAGTGACAAAAATCCTAGTCGTTAAATACTTAGATACTGATCTTTTAGGTAGTCGTAATTTAATGACTGAATATGTGATCGCGAAATCGGTGACGAATGTTTGGTCACAAACATGTTTTAGAGACCAATTTAGCCACCGAAAACTTATGAAATATTAGTCGTTAAAATTGGTGACTAAAATGAAATAAAAGTCGGTGAGTAAAATGGTGGCTAAAATAAAATATTTATTAGTGGCTAATTCGGTGACTAAAATGAGTTAAATTTCGGTGGCTAAATCGGTAGCTAAATTGAAAGGAACTTCGATGGCTAAATTGGTGACTAAAATGAAATATTGATCGGTGTAAGAAAAATTGAATTTACCCACGGGTTATTACTTAGGATTTGTATTCGTAAATAAATTCGGCATTTCCTATGAATTATTACCTATGAATTTGTTTTCGTAGGTAAATTCAACATTACATACAGATTATTACCTACTGATTCGTATTTGTAGATAAATTCAAAACAACATATGAAATCATTATCCCGAAAATTGTATTTTTATTAATATTACTTACATTTTTTAATTAATAATATTAATATTATTGTTATATTCACATTAATATTATTAATATTAATATCAATTTTATTAATATTATGAGAATATTAGTTATATTTTAATATTATTAACATTTTTATTATTATTATTATTTTTGTTATTACTATTATTATTATTATTACTGTCAAATATTATTACTTTAAGATATTTTGTTAGTATTATTATTAAAAAATACTAATATTAGGTTTATTTTTATTATTGTTATTAATATTAATATTAGTAATATCCGTAATAATACTAATAATAAATATTAATAATATTATTAATATTAATATTACTTATATTATGATTATTAATATTAATATTATTTATGTTAATATTATTAATATTATTATGATTAATATTTTAAAATTACCTCCGAACATAGATATAGATATATTGGTATTATCTATAAACATAAATTTGTAGGTATTACATACGGAAATAGGTCTATAGGTGTTACCCACAGATATAAGTCCATAGGTATTATCCACATATATAGGTTCGTAGGTGTTACCTATGATATAAATCGTAAGTATTAGCCACAACCTATGTTCATAGGTAATACCTAAATACTTATATCCGTAAGTAATACTTACGAACTTAAATCCACAGATAAAACTACTCTTAGTAATAATATTACGCCTTGTTAATGATATTCACATTAATTTATTAATAATAACATTATTAAAAATTAATATTATTGACAATACTAATATTTTTATTCATATTAATAATATTCCTAACATTTTGCAATTATTATTAATATTATTATTATCATTGGTATTATTAATGTTATTATCATTAATATTATATTTATCATTATTATTAGTGTTAACATTATTAATATTATTTTTAATTTTATTACTTTTATTTTTGTTATTTATAATATTATTAGAATTATAATTATTATCAATACTATATATATATATATATATATATTAAATTATTTATGTTGTTTTTCAATATTTTTAATTTTTTAATATTAATAATATTTATATTAAAAGATATTGTAATACCCTAGAAAATAGCTATAGAATAAAAATCAACCTTGTAGGAACAGCAGGCTCCAAAAGGGGGTTGAATGGAGCCTGAACTCAATTCGCTATAAATAGAAACCACCAACCAAGGCAAAAATATTTAAGTACAGGTAAAGCAATTTTATACTGGTTCACCCTAATCTCTTGGGCTACGTCCGGTTCTTCCTTCAACAAACTATTCAAGAGGTTCCACTATTTAGCAAATAGTTACAACTAGTATACAAACCTTTCCAGGTTATCACAAGTACACAAACCTGTTCAGGTTATCACGAGTACACAAACCTCTCTAGGTTATACCAGTTCCAATCTCCCCCTGAGATCAAGACCACTCAAGATTGAAATAAACACTCTCAAAAGAGAGAACAATGAAAGCTTACAAGGGTTTGAAGAATTACACAATGGTTTCACACAACCCAAAACTCTATATGCTCTCAATAGCAAATTGACAATAGACACTCAGTAGTAGATACTCTATATTTTTTCAATGTATTGGATGATGTATTTCTCTTTTTGCATCTTATACTTCAACTTAAAATTGCTCCTTTATATGTAGCTTTTTAGAAACTAACTGTTGGGATGCTTGAACAGAACAATCTTAATTTAAAATAACATAGAGAAATTATATCTGGGATACTCATCAATAATTTGAATAATTTCTATTATGAACATATTTGAACGTTAATGCACATCATGATATAAAATCAATTAATCACATCTAAATACTTCATAATAATTTGAATAATTTCCATTATGAATAAATTTGAATATTAAAGCACAATATAATATAAAATCAATTAATCACATTTAAATACTCCATAATAATTTGAATAATTTCTATTATGAACAAATTTGAACATTAAAGCACATAATGCTACAAAATCAATTTAAATCAAATCAATAACATAAAAGGAAATAATAGAAAACTTATCTCTTCATGGATCATGGATCATCTGTCTGCTGCTTTAATAATAATAATGTTAACTGTGCAATGTATATAAGTAATCAAATATAAATATATACTTGAGTTTTGTTATCATCAAAACTTTATCAAATGATTTTATCCTCTAAAGGGACTTTGGACCGTCTAATGTTCAACAAACCTAGAATTTGATTTTAGAGATTAATAAGATAACACCTATTTTTTTTTTAACAGAAAAGTTGTTTAAGTAAATAAAAGTTAAAAAAATCATCACTGTTGCAGGGAGATGCTGATAAAGATTCTAAGTGGTTATGTGTTAGGGATACAGAATTTTGGATAATAGGGATGACTTCAAACTCTAGCTCACTAACCTTGATCTTCAACACATAAATCCTATGGTTCTTGTACATAGTCATCTCAACAACTGCTGGAATGATCTCACTTAAATTTGGGTATGGTTAAATCATTAATAGGTGAGGGAACAAAATTCTTTCATATTTTGGGGAGCTCATTTGATGTGAATTTCTGGCTTGAATAACACAACAACTTGGATGAGAAAGGCAAACCAATTAAATTTTTCTAGGTGTGTAAATTGGTAAAGAGAAATTGCAGCTCAGACTTTTAAAATTAAAAATGCATAGCATGAATTAATTAAGAAAAGAGAACAAATTTTCACCATACTTTGAAACATAATTTTTTTTTAAAATATAATTTTATAAATGTATCAAGAAAATATGATTTAAAAGAATTATGCAACAAAAATAACAAATATAGATGCAAATGAAAATATTTGATTTAATGAGCTTAAGCCAATTGATATTTTCCATCATTCAATCAAGATCATACCCAAAAGTTCTCTTAAATAATTAAAACATTCTTCATTAAGGAGTTTTTGTAAAAATATTTGTTAGTTGTTCATCAGTTGAAACAAATTGCAAATCAATGGTACCCTTTTGAACATGATCTCTTATAAAATGATGTTTAATTTCAATGTGCTTGGCTCTTGAATGCAAAATTGGATTTTTAGAAAGACTAATAGCAGCATTATTATCACAAAAAATTGGAATATTATTCTCAAGAATTTCATAATGAGCAAGTTGATTTCTAATCCAAAGCAACTGAGAACAACATTGAGCAGTTGAAATATACTCAGCTTCTGCAGTAGATAAAGCAATCGTTCGTTGCTTCTTACTCATCCATGAGATTAAATTACCTCACATGAAGTGACATCCTCCTCTTGTACTTTTTCTTTCTACCTTGTCTCCTGCATAATCTGCATCACTAAAAATTCTTTTTATGGCAGAAAGATGTACTTCCCTTGGATCTGCCTGAAATCTTGTACAAAGACAAACACTGAACATGATATCAGATCTTGAAGCAGTGAGATATAAAAGAGATCCTATCATTTGTCTATATTCAGTAATAATAACTGGATTAGACTCTTTATCCAAACCTAGTGATGTTGTAGGATGCATAGGTGTGCTCACAGGTTTGGCTTCATCTAACTTGAATCTTTTAAGTAGTTCTCTGACATACTTTGATTGATGTATAAATGTCTTATCCTCTGTTTGCTTGATTTGAAGTCCAAGAAAAAATTTGAGTTCTCCCATCATGCTCATTTTAAATTCTTTCTGCATTAAGCTTGAAAAATCCTTGCAAAGAATTTCATTAGTAGCTCCAGATATAATATCATCAACATAAATTTGCACCATAATAAATTCATTTGAATAATCTTTAAGGAATAGGGTAGTGTCCACATTTCCTCTTTGAAAACCATTTTCTAAAAGAAAAGAACTTAGACACTCATACCATGCTCTAGGAGCTTGTTTGAGACCATACAAAGCCTTATTTAATTTGTAAATATGTTGTGGAAAGTCAACACTCTCAAACCTAGGGGGTTGTTCCACATAGACTTCTTCTTTAATGAATCCACTAAGGAATGCACTTTTAACATCCATTTGAAATAATTTAATGTTATTATAAGTAGCAAAAGCAAGCAAAATACGTATGGCTTCTAAACGGGCTACAGGTGCATAAGTTTCAGTAAAGTCAATACCTTCTTGTTGGGAGTAACCTTTGGCCACGAGTCTAGTCTTGTTTCTAACAACCTTACCTTGTTCATCAAGTTTGTTTTTGAATACTCACTTTACTCCTATCACAACTTTGTTTGTGGGTGGTTTTACTAGCATCCAAACCTCATTTTTCTTAAATTGATCTAGTTCTTCTCGCATGGCTTCTATCTAACTTTCATCTTCTAGTGCCTCATTTACATTCTTTGGTTCAATTTGTGAAATCATAGTTGTTTGATCTTTGACTTTTGATCGTGTAGTAACTCCTTCATTAGGATCACCAATTATGGCGTTAGCTGGATGATTTTTAATCAAAGTGAAATTCCTTCCTATAGGTTCTCTTTTCTCTTCCTTTGGTGCGTCCAAAGCTCTTGATGGACTGTCTAATGTTTGACTACTTGATGTTGGAAGATTTTCCTGTAGTTCCTGCAAATTAAAATCAAGAAAATTGTCCTGCTCTGATAAACTTTTATCAGGCTTGAAGTCATTAAATCTCACATAAATAGATTCCTCCACCAGAGATGTTCTAGAGTTATATACTCTATATGCCTTAGATGATTCTGAATATCCAAGTAAGATTCCTTCATCACTTTTAGAGTCAAATTTTCCAAGACTATCTTTATTATTCAGAATGAAACATTGTACTCCAAAAGGATGGAAATAAGATATGTTGGGTTTTTTATTTTTTCACAATTCATAGGGAGTCTTTTTTATCAAGGGTCTTATGTAAATTTTATTTTGTAAATAATAAGCAGTATTAATTGCTTCTACCCATAAGTGTTTAGGAGTGGAGTTAGCATTAAGCATCGTCCGAGCCATTTCTTGTAAAGATCTATTCTTCCTCTCAACAACACCATTTTGTTGTGTTGTCCTTGGAGTAGAAAAGTTATGGTTAATACCATTGTTTACGCAAAAAACTCGAAAGTTTTCATTTTCAAATTCTCTTCCATGATCACTTCTGATTGCTATAATTAATATGCCTTTCTCATTTTGAACTTGTTTTAAAAATTTACAAAAGACTTTGAAAGACTCATCCTTGTGATTCAAAAATTTAACCCATGTCCATCTTGAATAATCATCAACAATAACAAGACCATATCTTTTGCC
>Ga0209489_107060_pt1 | contig 17248 bp, 9 predicted proteins | sample SiratrowhiteBW_FD_187527 | JGI IMG/M metagenome (GOLD analysis project Ga0209489, IMG submission 187527) | Root nodule microbial communities of legume samples collected from California, USA - Siratro white BW (SPAdes) (version 2) | ecosystem: Host-associated > Plants > Roots > Nodule | place: USA... | reverse complement strand
TATTTTAATAAAAATATATATATATATATATATATATATATATATATATATATTTTATAAATTAGAATAATAAAATTTCATTCTGTGCAATTGTAATATTTGAGAAATCAAAAACTACAATCAACCCATGTAAAAGTAATGCTATAAATAAAATATTTTTCTATTATAAATCAAAAAATAATAATATACATACATTTTCTTTTAAAACACACCTATTACTCTTTATATTTTTCTCCTCTTATTACGTTATATATCCTATTAACTAATGTTATTTTTTTTGTCTTTTTGGATTGAAGGACAGAAAAAGAGAGTAAGGAAAACTATATTTCGATTAATATTCGAAGAGGTGTTAAGTAGATAGATTGAGATGAAAAGCGAAGACAGTTTAAAAAATCCGAAATAAATTATTTAAAAAATGAATTATTTTACACGTTAAACTTTGTAGGCAACACTGAAGAGATTTGCCCAAGTTTATATCTAATTAAATATGTTTTAAAGATAATTAATTATAGGTAAATGTAAAAGCTTTTATCAGTGTCAAATAAGTGAAGGATATGTGTAAATTTTATATAATAATCCATTATCTTATATACACTACTAGGTTATATGTGTATACTAACGGTTTATGACTAAAAAAAAATTCCTATCTCTTTTAAAAAAAATTTCAAAAACTCTTTCATTTTTTTTTCTCTCTTTCAAACCCTAAATCTATTCTCAGTTCTTTCTTCTTTTTTTCAATATCTTTTTTATTTGGATTAGAAATAAAGAGTCTCATCCAAATTCCTGATTTAGAGTAAAGCAAATTTAATGAATCACAATTTTAATTTAGTTAAATTCAAGATTTTCTCTCTTCTTTAGATAAGTTCAAATTTCCCCCTCTTAAGTAGTTTAGGATTTTCTTAATAGGGTTTTCTTAATAAAAAAATATGTAATTTTGTGCATGTAGTCTTAAAAGCATCAAGAATTATTTATATTCCCTATATATCTTAAGGGTAGATCTAGATCACTCATCAATACTAAATGTTACAGGTTGAATTATCCTTATGAGTTGTGGGTTGGAACCTTTTATAGGTGACTCTCCTCTTAGATAGTAAAAGTAGAACACAAATTAGGAGATCTAAATATGCTTGTATTATATATTAATTTATAATTTCTGATATAGTTAGGAGTTATTGACATGTTGTGTTTTATGTTCAATTTGAGTATGTAGGTTTCCAGAAGTGAATGTATTTGTGCTAGAGACACTGTGCATTATTCTAATTAGTAGGTCTGGACTGATTTTGAACATTGAATGAGTTGAATTAATTTGTCATTTTATGTGGATATTCCTTACGAGATTGGATTGGAGAATTTAGAAACTTGAAATTTTATGAGACGTTGGACGCCACTTCCTCGACCAGGAGCGAAACAGTGTACTACTATGGATTTCTTATTTACTTCTTTCTTGATTTTGATAATTATTTTAATTTATTGAAACATGTATGAGAGTAGCATGTGATTTTGATGTGTTGATAACTGTTGTGAAATAGTATTCTAGACTAGTATTCTCATGAAAGAAAAAACTGAGTGGGAATGATATAGGATGTGCATTTTTGAAGATTTTTCTAGAATGGAGTATCCTGACTCTACTGGTACCTCCGAATCATATAGATGATGGGTACTAGGTGGTGAGAGTTGAAGAAGATTCATTTAATTGAAAGTGCAGTTTGAAAGAGCTGGTCAGGACAAATAAATGGATTTATCCTGTCAGATGACGATATGATTGGTTGGGAACTGTGTGGATTCACAATTAGAAGGAGTCATCTGATAGTTGCTAACCTCTGGTCAGGACAAATAAATGGATTTATCCTGTCAGATGATGATATGATTGGTTGGGAACTGTGTGGATTCACAATTAGAAGGAGTCATCTCATAGTTGTTAACCTCTGAATCCAATTCAATGTACAAGTCTTCCAAAAGTAGGGTAGTGTTTATGAAATGTTGAAATGTGACTTTGATTTAAATTGTTATTAATGGAATATTTTATTTTAAGTATATCTTAGATAGTTAGCTTATCCTTCTTGTGGGTTTGTGTGTGATATTTATCTTCTTTTATCCATAATGATCATGTGTTACATGAGAAAGATGTTGTTACAAAAGAGAATAGTAGCAAAAGAAACTTTAAAAAAATATATTTATAATGTTATATTTTGAGAAATATGTAAAGTTTAAATCCCTATGAAAAGGAAATATATTTTGAATAATTCTACTAAATTATCATTTTAGTTATGTAATATTTTATACTAAAAATTTAAAGTTTTATATGTCTTATGAATTTTATGGAGTGTTACATATATAAATCATATTTTGCTATCATTGAATACCTTTTCTGTATTTTTTATTACCTGTTCATACCTTTTTAATATATATATATATATATATATATATATATATATATATATATATATATATATATATTATAATTAAATAAACAAATAAAATAAAATAATTTAAATCTTGCTATTTTGTAAAAGTATTTCAACTTACTATTTTAAAGCATAACTTTTCATTAAAATTTTATAATAATTTTTATTTTAATTTAAAATTTATTTTAATTCTAATTTATACCTTAAAAATAGATTTTTTTATTAAATTATCTTACAAAATCATTTTAACTTTAATTTAATTTATCTTATAAATCAAATCAATTACAATATTCTCATTCATTTCTTTTCACTTTTTCCTTTCTTTTGTCAATCCAAACAAATATCAAACTGGTTTATGCAGATTGTGTGACATTGTGTTTAAAATCTAAAGCAGATTCAGAAACTCAGCTCAGTTATCTCATTTATTAAAGCAAAAGTAGGGAAACACAAATGAAGAAAAGGAAGAAGAAATTGTAAACATCCTCTCAAAATCTCCACTACTAATGTACAATGATCATCACATCACCCTACATAAAATCCAACAAAATCAACAAGAAAAGTGAACATTGCAAAAGCAGATACTGAGAGAGGACACTCCAACGTGTAGCATGAGAAGCAGAAGGAGAAGTAGTTGGTGTTGTGGTGGTTGTTGTGGCCTTTTCCTGCGAGCAAGCATAACTGCAACGACTTGGCCGAACAACTCGGTACACGCCAGTGCTTGCAAGAACATAAACATCTTTGTTGTTGTCTTCACCAAATGAGAAGATGTAGCCTAAAGCAGGAAGGGAGTTTCCAGGTGTAGACTGGCACTGTATAGGAGAATCACGTGCACAACTGAAGGCTATTCTGCTGCTGCTGAAATTTCCACTGTTTTGTGGCTCCTCTGTTGCTGCCCATATTGCACCAGCGTATAGATCGCCATACAAGTACCTGAAATTCAGTCATTCAATACTAACCAATGTCATGGATTATTTTCTAAAACCTTAGACAAAATTATAATATGATATATTGGAGAAGCTGCATTATTTGGAAGAAGCTTATTTACCTTCCAGTCATGCAAGGATCAGTGGTAGATCGATAGACATATCCTCCAGTGATGGATGCTGATCCTTCATTCTTGTTTAACTCAGAATGGTTGTATCCCGTTATTGGAAAAATTGGATTTATGGAATCTACGGAAGTGTTTCCTCCAGGAGATTGTTTAGGTTGGAAGAGATAGGGGCCCTCATATACACGCCAGCCATAGTTTCCACCCTTTGTGATCAGATCCACCTCCTCATAAAGATCCTGAAAATCAATTATGTAACTGAAAATGTTCCACTCACAAAATTTGGTAACACTCTTTATCCGAAACACAGATAGATTGCTAAGAATAGAGTACAAGTTGAAGTCAGGTTTTGTACTTGTATTTTTACAGTTTTTAATAATCAAGATGATCAAGGATCAAATTTAAGGAAAAGAATATCTCAAGTTTCTCTAGAACGGAAAAAAATTGGCACCTATGTCTAACTTAAGAAATACATATTTTGGTCATGGCTAGTTATATTGCCCTAATGTTGTGTAAAGTGGTTGCATAATGGAACAGACCACAAAATTGTTTTCGGATACGCATTTCACAAACCTGTCCAACATCTGCACAATAAAAGTAGGAAGGTCTTTCTGCATCAAAACTGCAGCGCCAAGGATTCCTCATTCCTAAGGCCCATATTTCAGGCTGCAGATCTTTATCTTCGCTAAATGGATTGTCATTTGGAATGGAGTAGTTACCCCAAAGTCCGAGTTTGCTAATTTCTGCTGCACCTGCAGATTAAAGATAGATACTTAGAAGTCAAAGCCAAGAGTAACAAAAAAGCACACGAGCATAGTTGTATTCCAAAAGTTAAATCTTCCTGTGTCAATAAATACACTCCCCATATATATGAGTACTACTCACTTGGGATGTTGTCTATATCAAGCCTCATAATCTTTCCAAGCAATGATTTCTTGTTTTGTGCAAAATTGTAAGGATCACCTGAACCTCCTCCATATCCCATCATTAAGTATAAATATCCATCATCAGGTCCAAAGAGTATTTGACCTCCATGTTGTGATGTAAACGGGAGCCCCATGGTAAATATTCTTCTCACCTCAGTTGGTTTAGCACTTTCCACCTGAAAAACATGAGCACCATGGTCTGTATTTATTGAAAACTCTTAAAATCAAAACTAGTTTTCTATTTGTGAAGAGATGTGTACCGAGGAAGGCTGAGATCCAGTGCTATTAGCAGAATACTCTGCAATAACAGTTTGATACTGGCATGGTTGGGCACCATTATCAGTTCCTAACTTTGATGGGTCACAATTAACATCTGAATTACAAGAACATCTTCCATTACATCCTGACCACTTGGACTTATCACATGTGAATGAAGCAAAGAATCGTCCATTTTTAGCAAAATCTGGATGAAATGCCATGCCCATCATTCCAAATTGAGTATCAAAATAAACTTGATCAGTTAGATCAACAAAAGGACTTGATTCATCAAGCTCAATTGTTCCTCCTGATCCCTCTTCCGGAAGTGTTGCCAGCCAAACCTTGCCCATTTGGTTAGAGAAGAATGCCCGGTTAGAGCCATCGGGATGAGCCACCATGTTGAGATAAGATCCATTACCAATTTTCTCAAGGCACAAGCCATGAGGGGGAGTTATAGAGGTCTCAGTTTTATTCAGTGAAACAGGTTCCCCTTCAAAGCACACTGATGAATTATCAGAGGCTCCACCAAATGCAGTGCAAAAGTCCGTTTTGGACTGCCATAAATCAGTGAGTTTGGTAGCATTGGCGTGAGCTGGTGCTCCAGCTTGACCTTGTAATGAAGGGGCAAATGGAGAGTTCACTATGGATACATCTTTGCATGTATTCCATACTTCAGAACAAAAATCTTCAACTTCTGTCTTTGACTGAGAAGAATTTGCTGGTACAGTGGAATTGCAAAGCACAGGAACTGATCTAGCTGACGACTGAACAGTAAATAGCTCCGCTGAAAATGGGTCGCACCTCTACCAACAAAGGGTATCAAAGAAATTAATCCAAGGCACAAGTCAACATGGATGTCTTGTTTTTTATTTATTCCTGCTTTTAGAAGTTATTATTATGACACTATCTCAATATATTGATAAGCTAATTATAGCTTCAAGAGAACTACAGCCATACTATCCCCTTTCAATACATGAAATTTGATTGAAAAGTTTAGATCTTAAAAGAAATGTAAAGTGCACTATCCATCCATGAAAATATGATAAGGAAGTTATTGATATGACCTGAAATATGGGTGTTCTGGAATGATGATGGGTTGATTTATAAGCTAATGTCATTGTTTGAACAATTTAGGGGCAGAGAAAAGAGACAATTTTCTGGGTCCTTATCCAAATACAAAGTTTTTGGGAAAAAAACAAAATCTTACCGCACAGAGTATTGATTTCAAAACTGAGGCACAGCCAGGATCAGATACGTTGTTCACTTGGAATTGCTTCTGTATCTGGGCATCTTCAGTGGAGTTGCAACACGAGCTTCCATTGTAAGGACAAAATTCTAGTGTCTTGTTCAGAGTAAAGGGTGCTCCTGCAAGAAACAAACGATGAAAAATAATAACTAAGCGGGTTGGAAATCCATAGACCAAAACATTGGATAAAACACAAATAAAGGCCAAAACAAACAAAAAAAGAGAGGAAAACTCACTGGAATCAACACATAGAGGAAGTGCAATCGAAGAATCCAAAAGCAGCAGCAAGCAACAAAACAAGAAGCTGACGGAAAGAACACCCTTCATTTCACCAAACCGGTTGAAAGCTCCCTAAACCAATATCATATCCACTTCAATCCAAGAACCCCAGTTCGAAAAATACGATCTTTCGAGGCCAGTGCACTTGATAGGAAAAAGGAAGTGAATTTATTTGAAAACTTCTCTCTGGGTTGTTAACTTTCTTGCTGTTGCCAACTACTTTATGTGTCATGTCATGCTCCCCTCTCTCTATCCAACTTCATTTTTAAAGTCTCGGTTCTAGACACACAATCCCTTTGTCTTTTTCTATCATTTCCTTTAATATTCACCCATTGTCTTCAACTCCTAGTTGGTCAACTCTCCCATGGTTTCATTCAAACCTCTCAATAAGAAAAGAAACTCCCTCAACCACCAGAAGTAAAAAGACCCTTTTACTTGCCCTTCCCCTTGTTCACAAGCATAATTTCTCAGTTGGAAAAGGACAGGAATATCAAGTTGTACATGTTTGGTTCTCGCCGCAGTTGACTTTTCAACATCTCTCTTAATTTAGTATTGCTGGTGGTTTCGACTTTATAGACGATAAAGAGACAAACAAAGCACCTAGCAGTTCATGCTGACTTAGTTCATTACTTCATTCACTTTTGTCGTGTTCAAACTCCAGGGCCTTTTTTTTTTTTTTTTTTAAATTTTCTAAAACAATTTACGTAAGTTGAATAAGAAAATCTAGAATATGCAAACAAATTCAAATAGTCTCTGGCTGTCAAAAACATACTCTATTTTGGAGTAAACAGGTGTTTGTCTAGACTTCAAATGTAAGAATGTTAACTTTCTGACATGTGAATCTTTGCTGATAAAGAAAGTGTACAAATGCAAATGTTCCAATTTTGGTCGTGAAGACCTCATCTCCATATTTTAAATATGGAACTGGATAAGGGGAATGTAGCATGAAATGACACGAAATTATAAGCGTCAAACAATCAGTCTTATAGTGATCGAAGGCGTACACGAGTGTCAACAATCCCCCAAAAGAAGATAATTATCTAAATCTTATTTCTAACTATATATTGTATTCAGAGGGAGTATTCAACAAGAAATTTAAGATTTTTCTTACATAAAAAATCCTTTAAATTTAAAAAAAAAATGTTGACATTCATCTAATGTAAATTGTAAAAGAAAAAAATTATTTATAATAAAGGACATAATAATAAATTATCTTTTTAATCTATGAAGAAAATATGATATTCATTAATTCTTTATATATAATAAAGATTAAAGCACATTTATATCACAAAAGTAGTAAATATTTCTAGTTCTAACATCATTAGGTTTATTATGATTTTATTTATTTACCAAAAAATATTATGTAATTTAAGGAAAATATATAAAGTCTTCAAATTGATTTGAATTTCTTAACTCATTTCACTCTCACTTTTTTAAATCAAAATAGTCATATTTTTTTATCTATACTGTTAAGAAGGCAAAAGCGAACCGTAAAGTCACACAATAACTTATAACTTCACCTTCAAACATTAAATATAACATGTTAGATCACCACCACCATAATCTAAGTCATAAAATCATGTGACATGATTAATAACTTTTTTGTTCTTATCAAATATTAATTCAACATTACTTAAACTCTTTAAGTATCTTCACAACTTGCAGTATTTTCTAAATAAGTCATGTAACAACTAACAACACTCATTAAAAGTGTAATATTTGGTGTAGTACAAATTATAACATACATTAAACCTTTAAGTGCATTAGAGTAAGGTACTCAAGACATAAACTCCTCTTTCTCTTTTGTTTGAGGTGACATATTTGCAAAAGCTTAATGACTAGTATTGCATTGTAATCCAAATCCTTATAGAACTTTTTCAACATAATTCTTTTGAGATAAACTCAACTTCTCATTCTGAAATGATTTCTATGCCAATAATTATTTTTTACTAATCCAAATTCTTCATCTCAAATTCGCTACTTAATTATGTCTTACCTTATTTATCTCACTTATTATGCAATTAGCGTGTCATAAGCATAAAGAAGTAAAATAAGAATCATCACATAGTTTCTCATGATAGACACAACAATCATTCTCACTTCTCATATATCCCATGTCACCTCAAACAAAATCTTTGTATATTGTTATTAAGCTACTATGTTTTCATGATTGTAAATTCTCTGTGCTTTTATTTGATCAATGGTTGATCTGAAAATTTTCATAAAATAATATAAAACTCTTTAATTAAACCATGATTTTAATAAATTAAGTTAATTGAAAAATCATTCAAGAAACATTATAAACAATTAAAGTATCAAATTAATCAATTAAAAACATTTAAAGCATATAATGTCATCCTGTTCTTATCACAAGTACTATGTATGTGTTTAAAAAAGCTTAAAATTATCTCACGATTTAAAAATAAATAAATCATAAATATATTTTAGTGATCATCATGGATGATATTATAAGATAAAATAATATTTGATATTAGATTACTTGTCCATTATTAAAAATAGTAAACAATTTTATTATTTGTCACACATTACTCTAAATGGATACAATATTACACATTTAATTAAAAAAAGTATCTGTTAAAGAGAATATGCTCAATAATTCCCTATCTTTAGTAAATAGAACTTGCCAACAAAAAATTTTAAAATAACTACCACAGTGAAAGGGAGAGATAACAAATTAAGGATAAGTTTTCATTTAAAAAAGTATCACCAATACAAATTATAATAACTAATAAGATTTTTCCACATGTATGAAGTTTATAGTAATCATAATACTATTAGTTATTATGTGACTATAACAGTGTGTAGTCATTCTCTATAAGATTTTTCCACATATATGAAGTTTATAGTAACTCTCCATGTGTTGTTAATATTTTCTCATTCTTACTCAATACAAAAAAATATTTTTTAAGAAAATATTTTAAAATCTAAAGTAAATATACTCTAAGTTTCATTTTCTAGAACTACCAAAAAAATTATATAAACGGATTTTTCACCTTATAGCTCTTTACTAATTTTATCAACCATTAGTATATTTAGCAACTAGTCCAAACTTTCTTGGCGTGCATTTATTTGCCGCCAAGTTTGTAATGAGTGTCAAGAATAGAAGCATCTTATGATATTCGCGTTCACATTTTATATTCATATTGTAATAAAGAATGAGTCCACTTGCATTGCCACTAACCAAATAATTCATAAAAATAAGAAAAACAAAGAGAAAGAGTTGCAATTCAACGATGACCATCCCACAATAATGGTATTGAAATGGAAGAAACAAATATAATAAGAGAGAGGTACGTTTAATTCAAATATGAAAAAAAAAAAAATGTGAAAGTGAGCTGATTCATACATGATAACTTTTTCCTTGATTGAGTTGAAAATGAGTTTCACTTTTGGTGAATCAAAAATTCTATAATCGGGTTTGACTTATAATGAGTTCATAAGTTAAATAAGTTAATTCGTTTAAATACAGTTTGTTCTTCTTCTAACTGTTTGATGTATTTATTGGTAGTATAATTAAATTAAATATTCAAATCATTTAAATACTATTAAATATTTTAATTTTTAAAAAAGCAAAATATTAATTTATATATTTAAAAATAGGGAAATAATCATAATAAAAGAATATGAAAAAATTATAATATATTATTATCAATACAACACAACCCAATTCAAATTCATTTAACACTAGGTTAAGGGAGTCACATGCAAACTGACCAATATTTAAAAAGTTTATATTCTTTTAATAAGATCAACTTGAATCCATGGTTAACGAGATTTGCGGGTGAATATGTATCCATTTTAATACACCTATATAAAAATATGTGACATCACATCAGAACATTATTAATGTCATGTATGACACTGCAAAAAAGTGTATCTTGGGAATTGTACATGATGAGTATCGACCAATATTTTTCCCTTGCTGATAAATTAATGATTAATAATTAATGTTGAAAGTAGTGGAATGATAACAAAATAGGATCCCAAAGTTTAAGTTGAGAATTTACCAATATAAGTGGGACAACTCAAAGCTACATGTGAAATAATTTAGGTTTGAGATTTGAATGATTTCGTTTTAGATATGTAACAGAGCACCTTGGAGAAAAGCATCAGGATTTTAGTATTAATTATTACCTTTTGAAGATCAATGATCAGTATCAATAGAACAGTCAAAGCAGTTTTAAGAAAAGAGTTTAAAGATGTATTTTTGGTAAATTATAAGGATTAATAAGTAAGTTTGTTATGTTTCTAGAAGAATATGAAGTTGAAACTAATTTACAGAATTCAAAATTTGAAAGTACTTATAAAATTAGTTGTTAATTAATTGATAATTGTAAAATTGTAGAAAAAGATATAACTAATTACTTGTTTACAACTTGGAAAAATTGACATTTGTATTTTTCTAGATAGCTGTAAAATATCGTATACTTTTGGTTTTTTAAATAATATAATTTTTAAAATTTATATTACTATTCGACAATACTATATAGGTTAATTATATTTTTACGCCTAAAATTGAGGTTATTTAAAGTTTTGATTCCCTGTAAATTTTTTTAAATATTTTCAGCATTAAAAAAATATTTAATAGTCCTAAATATTTTATATTAAAATCACTTTTAAAACTAAATTTTAAACATTACAAAAAATCTAACTCCTTTAAAAGTGAAATAAATACTTCTCAATTACTTAATAAAAATATTTTTTTCTTAAAAATAATTGGAAGGTTTTTTTCTTATTATCTAATATATATCTTTTGAATAAATGAGTATATTTGTCCATCAAAATAATTAGAGGTTCAAGTTAAATAAGAGATAAATGAGGTAATAAATGAATAATACATTCATTAGGACTATTACATATTTATATTATTTTAGTAAAATTTTATTTATCATATTTATATTATTTTAGTGAAATTTTATCTAGATAGATTATGATGATTTATTTCAATTGACTTAAATTTTTAATTAATTATTTAATCATTTAATTAATTATTTAAGTGTTTATGAATATGTAATCAAGATAAATGAGAATATTTTGTTTGTTGTTAAAAAATTTTCACAATATTATCTGTACATTAACCCGAAGGTGAAGAAAGAGACATAGAAAATAACGAGTCTTCATAAAGTAAAAACTATTTATTTGACTAACAATATGTCAATTTATTATAGCACATGATCCTTTTAAGCTTTACTATCTATGGATAACAATGAGTGTAAAGAATGTAACAAAAGAAAATTTGTTTCTTTGATTGAAATGGTGTGTCTATACCTTACCCTATATTAACTCTTCAAACTCAAATAGACATAAGTGATTATGAGTTTAAATAATTGAATGTCATTATATTTTATGAGTATTTAATGGATTTTGGTGGTTATCAGGAGAGAAAATGTATTGTGCTCACAATCATCTCATTAAAACTATCTAACATTTGATAGATGTTGTAGTCACTAAAACTATCTAACATTTGATAGATATTGTAGTGATTGATATGATAGCTTTTATTATATATAAATAGATTTTGACATAGAATGGTGATAGACTATTACTTAGAATTCTAGTTCAAGGAACATTTGAATTGTATGTAGCTTTCAACAAATTTAGGTAAGAATGTTTTTTCTATAGAGCCGGAAGAGTTTTTGAGTGGAGAATATAATTGTTTGAGATAGAGTGTGATGGAAAATCATCGTGCCGCATTGGCCATAAAACAAGATAATGAAAGAATAATAAACAAGAAAAATTACAAGAGTTATGGCTAGAAGAATCCATGAAGGTTGGACCTCTACCGGAGATAGTAAGCCAAGACACTCTTATATGAGCCACCTCTTAGTGGTTAAAACATTGAGAGTGAAAAAATTAGATTTGTATTTGATCAAAGTAGTCTATTATTAGGCTTGCATTTGGACAAGTAGTCTAGGTTATTGGACTTGTATTTAAGACAGGTAATCTAGGATTGATGATGTACAAATTGAGCCTAACATGTAACTCAAATATCATTTTAATCTAATTAGAAAACTCTTTTAACATGTATCCATACATGGATAGAGTTATCTCTAATTAGACACTAAAAATATTTAGCACATGTTAAATGAGTTACATATAAAAATACATATTAAAGGAGTTACATCTAAAAGTATATGGGTCACACTTCTCACATTTAACATATGTTAAAAGTGGGAAGCATACATGGTTTTACACACATGCTAAAAGTGGTAATTCAAATTTTAGAACAATTATGATGAATGAAAGCACTTGATTAGTAACTTGCATCAATTGCAATGATTGGAATTTACATAAGCTTAAAGAAGGAATATGGATGATAAAACTAAAATGGTGGATTAATGCTTTTAAGAGAAAATGTGGAGACCTAATTCACAAGGAAGATGCCTTGTGAACAACCTTATGTAAGAGAGTGATTTTATATTAACATCAATTAAATGCTCATTTAAAAGTGTTCACCTGAGTGGTTTTACATAGGTATTTATAAACTTGGCCAACCTTAGTATGAGTGTGCACTAAAATTTGAATTCCAGCACCACCTAGCATGGGTGCAACACATTTCATGTGTTTGCATACTTACCACATTTAATATGTCTTAATGTAGGAACTTTGATCCATATACTTCTAAATCTAACTTAGTTAATATGTGTTAAATGTGAGATTTTCCTCCATGTGAACATATGCTAACCTAGTCTTTTAATTAGATTAAAATTACATTTAGTTTACATGTTCACAAACATCCAACTTGTTTAGCCTCATCCCTTTGATAATAGAATAAGATGAATCCTCATGGAGCAAGATTCTACAATTAAAGAGTATAATACTATGAGTTTCTTTTTTTCTTCTTAATCTTATACATATTGTATATGTTTAGTTTCTTTTGTAATTATTGTAGGTTTTTGTAGAGACATATATAGGCTTCCTTTGAACCTTTATTTAGGCTTGAAAAATTAGTCAAATAACCCTTAAAATTAGGACAAACATAAAAAGAGAAGAGTAACAATCTCACATCACCTAAAATAGACTATTTTTAGGCCATTTTTATAAGGGTTTTGTTTAGCATGTAGAGACTCCAGATTTTCTTACTTCATAACTGCATTTTGCCTTCTTTTTAAATCCAATATTCACTAAGATATTTATTAAGATATGAAGAGTAAGAGATTTATACATATGTAAATAAGATCTCTTGCCTCTTTGTACACTCACCCTTTAGTTGAATAAAAATTAAATTGCTTAAATATTTTCTTCTAGTTTTGATGGGAGTAATTTTCTCTTCATTCTCTCCAATGATCTTTCATTCGCTCCTATGAACTTTCATTGAAAGAGGAAAATACGAAAAGTTTTAATAATAATTTTGTCTTCCACTTTTAGTAAAGAAAGGTTTCCTAGGGAAGATTTTAATAATAATTTTGTCTTCCACTATTAGTAAAGAAAGGTCTCCTAGGAAAGATTTGACTCGAATTCAATCATATTTACTAACAAAACTATATATGTTCTAACTTATACTTTATAAAAAGATAGACATAAAACATCTGCATGCTTAAATCAACAAATAAAATATAGAACTCCTTGAAATCACGTATGAAAAGATCACATAGGATGAATCAAACTAGGATTTTGATTGTAACTTAGATGAAGAGAAGACTAATCTATTTCTAATGACCGACATAGATTAAGAAGAAAAGTCTATGTCTCTCTTCAATCTCACCTCAAGCTGTAATTTCTTATGCTCATTGTATGACCGTGAAGATGAGAATGATCTCTCCTATTAGGAGCTTCTAAATTGGAACAACTTTATATCTAGAAATACTTAACACTAAAGCATAATTTTAAAATTCAATTTTCATTTTGAAAACCAAAGAGGGTCTTGAAAATTTCACTCCAAGAATGATGAAAAGATCTGCTTGAATACTCTAAAACATTAAGAATAAAGTCTTCCACTCTAAAATATGTAGTGTTGAAAAAACCGTTCATGTAAAATTCAATTACGCTGATTCTTTTCCAGAATTAAACTTGTAGGAACAAGTCTCAAAAGACCTGATAGACAACTTACTTACGAATGTGAACCAACGGGACTAAACATCCAACCTATATGCATTATGACTACCGCCAGCAGTAAACACACCCAAATACAGTTTTTCCCAGGCTGACTGCAAAAATTTAATCAAATATACATTAAAATTGGTCAAAAAAACCAATTCACATCAATTTACAACAAATTTTAGTGTCATATTACAAGAATCAAAGTGAATTAAACATTTAAACAGAGTTAAACAAAAACACAGACATCACTTTAAGTCACTGAACCCGACAAATCCATTATTCCTTTCTGCTACAACCTGATCTCTCCACACTGTCACTGAATATTTTGAATTCTTCTAAGTATAACCTGGCCATAGAAATTTTTGGTCCGCAAAAACAAAACTAATGCTGTTAGAGAACCCAGAATAGTGGCAGATGCCATTATGAGAAATGATAACATAAAACAATGAGTTCCAATGCAAGTATTTCCTTCCGATGCTTCTTTGTCATATATATATCCAACTACTCTGACAGAGAATATATAAGAACCCACAGGACTTGCTATACTAATGGTGTTGAATATGCTGCCCATATTTACAACACCAAATATCTCAGAAGTGAGTGTAGGCATTAGGGACCACTGAGAGCCATAACAAATACCAACCAATATTGAACCAGCATATAAGGCACCTGGAAGTCCACTAACAATCACCACATGGCCAATGCTCATGACAAATAAAGTGATGACCATGAATAAAGGTCTTTCCCATCCTCTTGTGTGCAGATAATAATCTGACACATAACCAGCTCCAAAACGACCAAGAAAATTCCAAATGCTCCACAAAGAAACCAAGGAACCTGTCTCATGGCTTGTATAACCAAGAGACTCCCCTATTTGGCCCAAATTATTCACAGTTGCAAGTCCTGATCCCATGCCACATGCAACAGAAATAAATAAAATCCAAAAGTTCACAGTTTTCACTGCTTTGAAAAGATTCAGGTTTTCACCTAGTTGCAAATTAGTCCTTTGATTGTTCAAAGAATCTGGCCTTGCATCCACCTTTGATTGTTCAGCAGTATCTAGAGAGCTTGGCTCCACAATTAGTTGTGACCTTTCATGAAGCAAATTCTCTGAACTTCTTCTACCAGGGTACTTTTCATGTGCTTTAAATGCAATGCAGAGAAGTGAGGCAAGCAACAACACTAGAACAACAAATATAACGATACGCACCAATAATTGCAGGCTAAAGATGTTCTCTAGGATTATAACAAGCATAAGGTATGCAGCAACAACCAGAGCCATCACAGAAAATATATTCAAATACTTTCTTTCTTCATCCTCACAAGTGTTGTGGATTCTTACAAACCACATAAGCAGCGAAGTATTTATAGGTGGCAAGAGTGCTAGCATCAGAAGATATGACGCAGGCTTGTTGTTGAATATTGTTTTGTACACTTGAATTAATATTGCTCCACTTAGACCAAGAAATCCCTATCAAAAAACAGGAAAAACCCAATGGCCAAACTTGAACAAAATGCTAGACACCAAGGATTAAAGGGGCATACTATAGTTTGACCTTATATCTAATTGAGGTGAATCTCAACAATTTCATACTCTGGAGTGAGGTCTTTCATTTTTTGTTGGGGTGACTAACTATACTTATCTAACAAAAAAGAAAAAAAAAAACAATTTATTTAGAAGTAAAATAACTGAGATTATATAAAGAAAGAAACTCTAGAATAATAAGGAGAAGCTGTATAGTACCCTGACAACTTCCTTCTTAATCTTAGAAAGAATCATCGTAGTCCATGTTATCGAATAAGAAAAGATAGAAATAGAAGAGTGTATACAGTTTACAATTTTTACATGAATACATGCTTATGGAAAATAAAGAGTCAGGGTGGTAAAATGAGTAAGAGTACATTAGCCTTAAAATTTCAAAAAACAGAGTGTTTTTGTTTTAATAAAAACAATTTGGTGGCATTATTGTTTCATTATTTTTTTTAGTAATTTTTTTGTACAATTCAATTGAAAATCTTCAATGAATCATTATATCTACAGTAATCCAATTTTCCAATTTCTGCAGGGTTTTGGGTTTTGCATTTTTGGTACTCACATTAATCTAATTTTCCTTAAATTGTATTCAAAATAAAATAAATAAGATATATATTAATTTAATATTATATCAAGTCCAATACAAGGAGGTTTATATGTTTTTATTTTATTTTAGGTAGATCCAGTGTATCCCATCATTATAACATTATTTTAAAGATATTTTTAACATTATTTCTAAAATATTTTTATTTCAATATAAAAGAGTTTTATAATATCGACACTTTCATAATCTTTTAACTTAAAAATTAATTTTCTTTTACTTTAGTGGATCGTGCCTTAAATTTCATGCTTCATCTAACCATGTCTTAACGGGTGGCATTAACCTGAGGTGGGTGGTGGTTAATTAGGATTGTCCAAAGAGATAAACAGAAGAGACAAAACCTTCAAAATGCCGACAATGGTGCCGCTGTTGTTGGGGAAATTATGCACGCCGGTGACAACGTTGGAGGTGTTGAAAAAGCTCTGCGCGTGGGCAGTCAGCAACATGAAGAGGCACATGACAGCGACGGGGACGGGTGGAAAGAGGCCGGCGACGGCGGCCCACATGAGGAAATAGCCCAAGAAGCACTGGGCCGAGCCCAGGAAGTGGACAATCCAGGGCCCGGTTGTGGTTTTTCGAGCAAGGAAGTCGTAAAGGAGGCCGGAGAGAACTCCGGCGTTGGCTCCGATGTCCTTGAAGACGGAGACAAGATCGAGCGTAGACTGATCGTAGTGCTGAGTGGACTTTAGGGTTTGGGAGTAGATGGAGAAAGTATAGAGTGAGCCGCTGGTGCACTGAATCCATATGCTGGCCACCGTCGATACCCACTTCGAGTTAAGATACAGATTCAAGTTCGCAAACTCCATTCTGAGTTCCTTCTCTTTCACAATTTTCTGGTTCCTTCATCAAAATCACAGTTTTTCATTTTCTTACGTTTTTTTTTTTTTTTT
>Ga0209489_107059_pt1 | contig 17248 bp, 8 predicted proteins | sample SiratrowhiteBW_FD_187527 | JGI IMG/M metagenome (GOLD analysis project Ga0209489, IMG submission 187527) | Root nodule microbial communities of legume samples collected from California, USA - Siratro white BW (SPAdes) (version 2) | ecosystem: Host-associated > Plants > Roots > Nodule | place: USA... | reverse complement strand
AAAAATATTTTATTTTTTTAAATTAATATATATATATATATATATATATATATATATATATATATGATTTTTTTTTCAAATATTAAATTTTAAGGACCAAAATAATTTCTTAAAATTATATTTAATGCTTTAAATTTAGTTTTGAAAGACAAAAAACATATTTTTCTAAATTTGAGAGATTAATTCTTTTAAAAGTTAAGGTTCAAAACATCTCCAAAAATTAAAAAAAAATTATTTTTTACTTACAATTCTTCTTGAAAATAAAGGTTTGCTTCTGATTTAAAAATGAATGAAAAAATATTGTTGCAAGTCATTGATCATGTTAGCTAAACTGCTTGGGTTTCGTGTGACCTGATTGACTCTTTTTTTCATTCTTTAATAGAGGTTAGCCAACCATAAACAGTCTTATAGAAAAGAGGATCATTTCACAGACTTAAACTGCAAAAAAAAGAAAAAAAAAATGAAAATTTAATTTCAATAGCTCAATCAATCTTAACTTATTAAAAAAATGTTGGATCCTTTCTTATTCTTTTTAAAAATTTATGAAAAGGTTTATTAAAACATTAATGATGTGATAAGAAAAGTAAAATACAATAAATACTGATGAAGTGGCCATAGGAAATTATTCCTCCTTTCCATTCTCAAGAATCTGTGCTCAACCACCAACTGCAACTGCATTACCAATAAAAAGGAAACTAAAATGTTTGATAAATATATTATTAAATTTATATGTATGTATATTAGGGAGAGAGAAATAAAGAATAAACCTACTTTTTCATTCTCCTCCACTATTTCTATTAATTAATGCCCTTTTTATTGGATGACTTGGTCATATTTATAACCCTCTCCGACCTTCCCTCTTGAACTGTATGCACTGCAGTGGTCCTCTCTTCTCTTCTCAGTTTTCATGGCCAAAAGATCGCAGAAAACCCTCAAGAACAACACTGACACCACTGCCAAACGCACACGCAAAACCGTTCCAAGAGACTCGCCGCCACAACGAAGTTCAATCTATAGGGGTGTCACAAGGTTAACAATACTTGTTCTTGCTGTTTTGTACTGAATCTAGATCTATTCCAACATGTCCCTTGTTTCATTTTCTTTGTTTGTTCTTTCGTACGTTTCATAATGCTGTGTTCTCAAAAGGGTGTGTTTGTTTGTTTGCATGCATGTGTTTTTTTTTTTTTTTTTCAGACATCGTTGGACTGGTCGGTATGAGGCTCATTTGTGGGACAAGAATTGTTGGAATGAAATCACAGAGCAAGAAAGGAAGACAAGGTCTCTTGGTTTTTCCATTTCTTCATTTCTTCATCACTTCTCTCTCTCTCTCTTGATTTCAACTTTTTTGATTTTTTTTTTCATATTGTCATGTTCATGATGTTCTTGCAATGGAAAACAACTCGATGGATGATGCAGTATATCTAGGTATGATTTGAGTCTTGCTTTTGGATAAGAAAAACCTTCATTGATATATATATACATATTTGCTTTTCTTAATTTGGCATTGAAAATTGATTGCAAAAAACTTTGTTAGGGGCATATGATGATGAAGAAGCTGCAGCACGTGCCTATGATTTGGCAGCATTGAAGTACTGGGGTCAAGATACCATTCTCAATTTCCCAGTACTTTTTCACATCTTTGATTCAAATGATATTTTCATAAATAATGTTTATTGTTCACATATCAGATTTGATGAATCACTTCGTTGTGTGTGTTTTTGGTCCTAGTTAACAAATTATGAGGAGAAGCTCAAGGAAATGGAGGGTCAATCAAAAGAAGAATACATTGGATCCTTGAGAAGGTTAATTTTCAGCTATTAACTCAGTTAATTTTTCTTTGTATTTTTAACTTTTGGAATTATTGAAGTTGTTTCTTGATTATGCAGAAAAAGCAGTGGATTCTCTCGAGGAGTTTCAAAATACAGAGGTGTAGCAAGGTACTCGAACCGTCCTCTGTTTTGTTTGAAAATGCTAGGTTTAGTAACATTTGAATTAAATGTTTTTTAAAATATAAAAATGTGGTAATTATATTAGTTTCAAAAGAAATTAAAGTTGTACTGAGTTAATAAGAGTCAATCTATGAACACAGGCGAAAAGATAAATAGTGTAAATTATATAAAATTTTTTATTCAATTTTTTGAGTACAATACAATAAATGAATTGGTTTGCTGGCAGTATCCGATATTATGGGAAGCAATATAAAAAAAAAAAAAATTCCCATTTTGTATGGATTACGATGGAGAGAAGAGAGAAAAATAGAAAAAACAAAATAGAATATAAGAAAATTTAAAATGAAAATAAAATGTACATTTATAATTATTGAGTAATATTTCTGTGCAAGAACAGTAGTCAATTCTCACTATTAGTTGTGGACATTTATTAAAATTGCATGTTCTATGAAAGTTGTGACAACTGTGATCAATGACACCAAATAGAATAAGTGTGAAATTACAGTCAAATATATCAAACATATAATTGAATGAAATTTATAGTAGTTCTTAATACAATTTATTCAATGTCTCTAACTTTACATTTAATTTCCATAAACACTCTATATATAAACAGTTAGATTGGTGCTGAATTTTTGTTTTAAATGATTAGACACCATCATAATGGAAGATGGGAAGCTCGAATTGGCAGGGTCTTTGGCAACAAATACCTATATCTTGGAACTTATGGTAATTTCATAGACTATGATCTAATATTTAGATTGGATATGATTCACATATAATTATCAAAAAGGTGTTTATATGTGCATTTTTATTAATGGTATTAATGTGCAATACTTATCCATAGACAGAAGCATATGGTCTTTAACATTTTAATGCATTTACATGCATCATTGGTATGGGATTTTGAAATTGTATTTGACCATTCTTTCCAATTCTAACAAGAAAATACCTACTTCCTTTCAACATGGTCCCACAGATCAAAATACTAGGACAAATATAAAGGTCAAAATATGCAATCAAATCACATTGGTTGCAATATAGATCACCAAACTCCAACCGCTTAATAAAGCTATTTAATAGTGACATCATTCTCCCCTGTTCTTCTTTTTTATTATTAACCAAACCGAAAGAAGAAGAAAATCATAATTTTGGTAGTGACATGAACATGTCTAAACACATTATGTCAAAATTGTGACGTTACTTAGCTCAAAGATTTTAACTTTAACTGTGACAGTTACTTACCTAATCAAACATAAATTATTTCATTAAATAAATGTTTATCATAACATAAGGGTAAAAAGTGTTTAACCATCATTTAATGTCTTACATGTGTGTCCTATGTTACTATGTTGTATTTGCAGCTACACAGGAAGAGGCAGCAGCAGCATATGACATGGCAGCCATAGAGTATAGAGGAGCAAATGCTGTTACAAACTTTGATGTGAGCCGTTATATCAATTGGCCAGGTCCTAAAACTGAAGAAGAGAATCAAAATGTTCCTATAAATGAAAATGTAAACTCTAATGCTGAAATTGAACTAGGGTTTGTATCACATGAACTTGGTTCAAAAACTGATGAGATCATCACAGCAGAGGATGTAGCACAATCTGCAGAGACAAACCCTTCTCGTCGCACATTCCCTGAAGACATTCAAACAATTTTTGAGAGTCAAGGACCAGACATCTACGCCGAAAATGATGATATCATTTTTGGTGACTTGGGTTCATTTGGGGCATCGATTTTTCACTACGAGCTGGATGTTTAGCAAGATGATATCATTATTGGTCTTTCTATACCTTATTTTTCAAAAGGGGGTAATCAACCAAAAAAAAATGATAAAGAAGTTGTTAAGGGTACAAGTAAACATTTTAGAAATTGCAGTGGAAGATTCTTTAAAAGTAACACATAAGGGGAAAGAAATTTTATAATTTTATTTGTGATACAACTAGAGCAATTAATTTAGTTTTGTTATTTGTCTCCACCAACTTGTGTAGATGTCACAACATTTAGTTATTACGAGAAATAATATTAGTAAAAATAAATCATTGATCATATTTGAATTGTTAATATTAAAATGAGTATAATTAAATTTTAATTAATTTTATGATTTAATTTTTAAATTCAATCCATTGTGTATATTTATATGATGGTATTACTCACAAGTATGCACGTAGCATTCTGATTAATCTTATTATTCTAATTAATTTGAATTTTTGAACATCATGTATAACTTAATTACGAACTCAATTAGTCTTGTATGTAATTTTGTATCCAAATAATTATGTGTTTAAGAAACTAAATGGAAAACAAAACTACCATAATTTAATTTTATTGGAGTATAAATCCTCTTTCCGGGAAAAATATGTACACACATAAAATATGAATTAAACTTTTTTAGCTTTTAACATTTTATGTGATCACTTCTACTTAAAAAGATACTACTCATATTATTAGAGAATTAACTTTCATTTCTTTTAACTTGTTTGTTAACATTTAACATTATGTTCATATGATTACAAAAGCTTCAAATAAAAAAAACTATTTTTTTTCTTCTCTCAATATATATCAAAATTTGTTTCAAATCCCTGTATTATTCTATAATTAAGAAAATTTGTGTAAAAGGTCCCTCCCGAATAGATGAATTTAATGTTTCACCCACTTGGTAAATAAAGTTTCATTTTATATCTAATTCACTTAATGTTTGAATTTAATTTTAAGATTTAAGAAAGTTTGAAAGAAGTATCTTTTTCACATAGATTCTAGTTTATCTTCTTTGTATTGATTTTTTCAAAAGTTTCTTTCACACACATAGTGGAATTTATCTGTTGTTGGTGTGTGGATAGATGTGGACGTTTCATAGTATTTGTTTTATCAAATCGACTCATTGTTACAGTTCTTTTATTCATTTGTTCTATTTTTTGTGAAAATCTTGAAGTTTTAAGGAAAACTCATTTAGTTGAGATTAATTGAGAATTGAAGAAATAATGTTTTTTTTTTTTTTGTGAGAATGAGATTCTCAATAAACTTTTATTATATGAGAAAAACTTTCATACTACTCTATTTAGGGTTTATATTAAACTTAAATACTACATTACAAAAGAAATTTGAATTACATGTTATTTATGGATTGGATCTTGATTGCTAATCTTACTTAGAAACATTTGGAATAGTTAAGAAAGATGAAAAACTAATAATAAAAGCATAGACCAACACTTGAAACAATTGTACCTAAATAAAGATGTTATAGAATTGATTAAATAGGTAGAATACATATAAAGATGTTATAGAATTGATTAAATAGGTAGAACACAAAAGATGTAGGAAGTAGAAATCTATGTGTAACATGTTGATAAAGTAATAATCTTTTTTCACACAAGCTTTTCATCCTATATGTGAAGAAAATGTTGTAGATTTCAATCCACAAGAAGATGAAGAATTCATTATTCTTGAACCTTAGTCACTTTTAGGTATGAGATGATGATTTCACAAAGATAACAATATAGGATAATAAAATAATTCTGTGATTAGGGTAACAAAGTCAATTTTCATGAATATTCGATGTTAGAGGAGATGAGTTTGTTCACCATATATGTAATTTTAGTAGACAAGTTTGTAGAAGAAAGGTGATACATGAGGTAATTAAAAAGGATGATAGATTATTTGCTTACTACTTCAATGAAAGTCCTATATATATCAACAATCAATTTCGATGAAGGTTTCAAATGCAGAAAAATTTGTCCTTTCAAATTGTATATATTTTGAATAATTATGATGAGTAATTCCAACTAAGGTTCAATGTAGAAAAAAACAAGTCTTTCACCATTACAAAAAATTTATTATCATAATTCATATGCTTGACAAATGGATCACCTAGTGATATTATAGATGGAAATTTTCAAATTAACCAAACAATTATTGAAGAATGTTTAGAGAAATTTATTAAACATGTCAGTGAATTTTTTAGGATAAAATATTTGATAAGACTTAACAACAATGTTATTCAATACCTACTATGAATAAAGAAGACACATGTCTAGACATATTATATTTAATTAATTATGTGCACTAGAATAGAAAAATTGTCAAATCATGTTTGAAGCAATTGCATGCCAAAGATTTATGGATTTCGCATGAGCATTTTGATATTTTAGAGGTAAATAATAACATTAACATCATATATTCATCTTGTTTATTTAATGATGTTTTGTAAGAAGAAAGAGAATCTCCACATGTGTATTTTATGATTAACAAAAGTCAAATATAATTTAAGATAATATTTATAGGTGAAATATATTTTAAAAAGATGATATCAATGTTACTAAAACAACACTTATTTACCCAATAACAAAAATTAGTTAAAAGGTATGTCAAGCGAGTTTTTGAAATATTTCTATTCATAACAACTTATAGGGTGACACTTTATTTTTATTCATGTATCATTTTGCATAATATAATTATTAAATATAATATATATATATATATATATATATATATATATATATATATATATATATAACTATTCTTATAAAAACACATGTTCAATAAAGTCAAATTCATCAACAATTTTAATTAGAATATTATACTATATGGCCAATCAGGTCGTTGTCCATAATCAGTTTTAATAGTTTTCTAGAAACAAGTAATATATACTAACAAGCAACTCTTCAAACAAAAACAAAGTGTAGTAGAAGTAAGTATAATAAATAACAGAATACATCAGAATGGGTACAACTCTTTAAATTTACTATAACGTCTATAAATACACACCAAAAACTTTGACATATATCTTTTGCACACTCTAACCTTACTAACTCGAGCGTCAGGATGTCTGCAAAACCCCCTTTTCAGTATACTGGATATTAGAGTCAATTGGTCTCTTACGAAAACAAATATATTTAAACATGTTTTGATTTTAAGAAAATACAAATTAAAATATAAATTAAATATTTATTGTTGTGTATATTTTTTATTTATTTTATGTAAGTTTTTTTAATATTTAATTTATTGTGAATCCAAAATTAATGTAACGATCTTTTTTTCATTTTTAAATATTTATCGAAATATATCGCGCTTTCATAATTTTTTTATTATATATGTTTACTAATCTATTTGAAATTAAAGATAAAAATATATTTTTTAGAAAAAAAGAGTTCTTAATATATTTGTCATTAAAAAGAAAAATATATTGATTTTGTAAAAACTTCTAACTAATGTGAGAAGTTTTTCATTGAAGATCCTGTTAATTGTTAAATATAAAAAATATCACAGATAATAATTCTATTTAACTCTAACATAATTGTCTCCATAAAAAAATATTTATAATTATAAAATGATTACACTAAGTTTATTTTCATTTCTTATCTAAATAAATTTTAACTTAATTTAATTTTTAAGTGACTTTAACTTATTTTTTTCATACTCTAATGTTTGAAACAAGATATTATTGTTGTAATAATTATATATTTTACTAAAAATATTATCATTTCTTTCTCATTAACCTCTTCTAAAACATTTATATCATTTTAAATATAACTATAATTTGTAAAAGCGTTCAAATATATATATATATATATATATATATATATATATATATATATATATATATATATATATATATTATGGATTTTGTTGTGTGCGTTGTGTGAGAGTGATGGGTTTAGAGAAAGTGAGAGTTGGATTTGAGTTGTGCATGAGCTGGAAGGTGCCGAATAGTGAGCACTTTTATGTTTAGTTAGTAGTTGAGTAACTCAATCTTTAACTTTTATTAAACAATTCAAATTGTCAAATAAAAAAATAAAAAAGAAGATAATTATATAAAATGAGAGGATTGTCAGTTTATCAGAATAAAAAATAAAATTAAAAGAGATGTGAGTGTAAAACATGAGAATGTATATACTAATAACATTTCATCATTTTGCAAGAGGGTTTAAAAGGTTAAAGAAGAAGTAAAAGAAAACAAGTTATTCGGTCAATTAGCAAAACAAAAAAAAAATACAAAAAACAAAAAGTTTATTTATAATATTTTTTATTTTTAACTGAATTTTTAAAAAATTGTTCCTTTTTAATTTCAACAAAAAAATATAAACAAAAATTGACGAAAATACACAAGTTATAATAAAAGTAAAAAAATATATATAATGTTTTAAATTAGCATGATAAACAAAGAAATAGAAAAAAATATTCAAATGATATTAATTTAAATTATTCATCTTATATGTAAAAATAAACAATATAAAAGAATAAAATTGGGTGTTGATATTTATCCTTCTTCACTTTATTTTTTATTAAGTAATATAAATAATAAAAAGTGTTAATATTATAATAAAATATACATAAAAAATATGAGGATAAATTTTATTCAAGGACTAAAATTACAAAATGAATTAATCTAAGAACTCAACAATAAAAGCTTAAAGGAAGAGGCTTGAAACATAAACACAATACCTAACATTAAAACAGTAATCACATAAGCTTGAAGCATAAAATATTGGGAAGAGGGATCAAAGTATAAAAATAGTGAATAGATAGGATGAGAGTATAAAAAGAATGAGTATAAAGACTCAAATCAAAAAACAGTGGGTGTAGGGACCTGAATAATTGGACATAGGGACTTGAAGTGCAATAAGTATACAGGTGTCGAGACTTGATGTAAATTAGTTAGAAAGACTCGACATGAAATTAATGCAAAAATTTGACACGAAGTGGGCACAAGGACCCACTATCCAATAAGTAAAAGAGAAAAAAAAAAAACAATTTCAATAGGTATGTAGAGTCTAGGTCTATTATTTTATTATAATTTTTTATTAAAATGATAAAGTCTATGAAAACACTTTATTAATAATTTATGAGTAAATGAATTTTAGCTGTCATAATTTCTTTTCTATTTGTTATTTTCCATACATTTCTTAATAGCTGCATTTCTAATTAGTTTATCATCAATAAGTTTTGCTCATGTTCATGAAAAGATCGTGATAGTCCTATGAATAAACCAGAATGTTTAAAGATTCAGTAAGTGAAAGTATAAAATTACGAATAAAAGTCAAATCAGAGAAAAAAAAAACTATTTTGATTTATTAACAATCAGAATAGCAATAACCTAAAACAATAGTAACAAAAATTACTTGCATTTAGAAAAATATTTGAAATTATAAGAGAAAAACTCCATTGTTGTGACTAACGGAAATGGGTCGAGGCAAACACAAAAAATAGTTATTTGGTATGTAAAAGGAGCCCTCATCTTGTTGCTCTTCATGTACCCAATTAAAAAAATACTCGTATAACCCTAGATACAAAATGAATCACTTTTATTTTATTTGCTATTTATCAAAATATAAATTCATATTGTTGTCAGAATACTATCTACCACTCCACCAAGCCAATTGACATAGATGCTCTACCACCAAGGGTTTAACATGAAAAAGTTTAGGTACAACTAACAAATTCCATCTTTGAATACAATTTCTTTCGCCTAGAATTATCATAAAAAAAAATCAACATTTAAGAAATTTAAGTAATGTATGAATTTGGTTTTAGGAACTAAGTTCGTAAACATAATTACATATTTATATGATTTTTTCCATCAATCTTTTCTTTTTCTAATTCTCTCTTTAATATGAATCAAAATAGGTATGACAATACCTCATGTCATACTCAAACAGAAAATATTTGTCTTCTTTTTATAGAAAATCTAATGTTATAATTAGTACCTTTTAACTAAATATCTTTCCTAACTACTTTAGCAAATGATATATATTTAGTTTTCATAGTGAACAAAGCTATTATTGGTTAGAAACTAGTTTTTCTAATTAACTTTTTAATTGCAAAAACATAATTAATAACAAATTACCTAATAACTAAGTCAAATAATTCAACGAGAGTATATTGTAAATCACTTTTGAAGATAATATCAATTTTCTTATTTAAATATGTATTTTATATTTGTTAATGATTATTACCAATATTATTTAGTAAATTGATTGTTTATGTCAAGTGTACGTGATAACATACATAACACTTTTACTATACTTGCATAAGAAACATGAATCACGTATTCATTTTTTGATTCATATTAAGTATAATTAAGTTTAACAAGATGAATGAGCATTGTCAAAGGTACGGTAACATGTTTAGTAGATTTCATCCCAAAATTTGTCAACACTTTATATTCTACTGACACAAAATAACTAATTTGAGCACAATCCTTCCAAATCCTGATATCCAAAATATTCTTAGTTACACTTGTGTCTTTCATCTCAAATTCACTAGAGTATTGACTTCAGTTTTTTAACCTTAATCATGTTTGAAGACATTGCCAACATGTTGTCTGCATGCAATAACAAATAGGTGAACAAACTATCTTCCAGCTTTTCATGATAGCCAGTGGATCATGAAAATTTCTCAAATACCCTTGAGAGATGATGATATGATAAAATCTCTCATACAATTACCTAGTAGATTGCTTTAGACTGTACAACAACCTCTTCAGTTTTAAGATATATTTTTCATTGTTAGACATCTAAAAACCTTCATGCTACCTTGTCATATTATCTTCCCCCAATTGGCCATGGTGTAATATTATCTTCATGTTAAGTTGTTCCATTGCTACTAGAGCAAGTAAGACCATAATATATGTGTGTTCTACTACAAGAGAAAAATACCTAATTATATTCTACCCCTTCCTTCTCATGTAACCCTTGATTACCAAGTGAACTTTATGCTTGACAAATTTATATGTAGATTACCCATCAGACGATCTACTATTATACATTTTCGAGATTATTTTTTCTTCTTCTTTAGGACTCACTTAATAAACAATAATCATACCTTCGAGTGACTTTACCAAATCCCTCATCAGATTCTTATGCAAATACTTCATCTCCTCATGCATAACAATTATAAAATTTGAGCTTCATCATATGTAATTACATCATGAAAAGAAGTTGACTCATATGACATTGTCTCTCATGCTATCATCAATGCATAGTCTAAGATACATTCAAACTCATATCTTTTTGGGTTTGGTTGTCTTCACAACCTTTGATATCTATAGGTTTGAGGATCAAATTGTTGTTATTGCACTAGACGACTGAGTACAAAATCTATAGGCACTTTGGGTCTATCAAATTGTTCAACTAGAGAGAACTCTACTTGACGAGGAACTTCCAGTTCACCAAAAAGTTTTTTAAAATATTTTCTTACGTTTCACTCACAACATAAATGTTAAGTCCAAATTTAACATACCCACTTGTATATTTGTTATTAAAATCATGTTTAAAAATCATCTTAAAATTATAGAGTTTGATATCCATGAATAAATATTGCATCATGTTCATCTCATAAGTATTAAGAGGATTATTAATTAATGTATCATTTGTCATGGGTGCATGTTTGTATTATATTCTCTTAAATGAACAAGTTAATACACTCATACTTATCTATTTTGTAGAGTATTTATGAAGAATATCAACATAAGTTAGTTTGAACAAGTTAATCCAAATGGAGTATATCCTCTTATATTTTGGAGCATAGTTTAACTTGAATTTATGCTTTATAAAATACTTTTAAATAAATTTTAATGATTTTATTCTTTAAAAAAATATAAAAATCTTATACATATATTATGATAGAAAAATAGTATATGTTTGTCTCCTCTTAAAATTATATTTAGAAATTTGGTAAAATTATTAAAATATGGTTAAAGTGAATATTTTCACTACTTTTTAATTTAAAAATTCACAATAATCACATTTGAATGTCTAATATTAACAAAATAATTTGTTAACCACTTTTTATTTTATAAAAAAAATCATTAGAAGATATAAAAAAACGGATACAAGTTTTACTATGTCATCTTTAGTTTTGAAGTAAAGATTTATCTTTATCCGCATCCTCATACCGAATAGTTTTTTTTTTGTCTCATTCTCGTCTCCACCAAATAACAAATATACCCATAATCGAGCACATACATGCCTGCATAATGTTTCAAATATTAATTAAATATATCTTTCATAAAAAAAATCACAGTTGTGAAGAGATAATATTATCAAGTATTCAATGTCAAAAGAATACACATTTTCTTTTTTTCCAATGTCAAAAATCAACAAAAAAATGATAATTTTATAAATATTAAATGTGATTATAAAATAATAATTAAATAAAGGTAAATTGATTATAGAAAAAATAAAAATAAATAAATTATGACCTATAAATAATTTATGAAGCTAAGGATCAAATAAAAATTCATATAAATTTTTAATGTTAGTAAATAAATTAAAAATGTATTACTAATTTAAAATAACAACAACTATAAAAATAAAATAGTATCCACATACTCAATTTAAAATACTCATATCTAATCAATACAGAATTTTCTCATGTACCAACACAAAATAGATTCATTTGTTATTTATGGTAGGTAACTATAAAAGAAGATAAATTAATTTCGAACATTAGTTTAGTAAAATCAATCAAATAGTGAAATAGCTTGTTCCATGCATATTGGTGAGTAGTTCTGATCCTACTTCTCATCTTCTGCCGTCTTTGACCTTCCAAGAAGTAAAACATCATACATGATTCTATCAAATAATGACCATAAAATTGTGCTTTGTGGTTACTATCAAGTTCACATATCTATCTAGTAATCTACCACTACGTGTAATCACCTAATGACTATGATGAATGGTGGTTGTTTACCCTCAACAATTTCAAGATTTTAACAAACTTTCTAGCTTCTAGAGAGGACCCATGGCCTTTTTCACCAACTACTTCTAGGGTTTATCTTTCTTTCTCTTAAATAAGCCAAGAGATAACTTGAAATTTAATTGTCATTTCCAAAATAAATAGGGTATGATTAATAGTTTCTACGTCCTTTACAAGTTATTTGAGGTAAAAGATATTATAAATATTTTTTTTTTCTTTTGAAATTGGAAGTTTTGTGAACATAAAACTCTAATAGAGTTATGAACTTCAAAACACGGATAATAATTAAAATGCTGTGATTGATTTTAAGATACTATTTCAAAGGACTTGAGAACATCAATAATTTATATATAGGTGAGAAACAAAACATTTATAACTTAAATGCCTAAAAAGATACACATATATTTTTTAGACTAAATAAGTAATAAAAAATTCAAAATCAGGTAAACAAAAGATACACATAAAAGAATATAAAGTTTTAAATAAAAATAATATTTTATACTTTTCAATACTGTATATCTCAATTATAACTTAATCACTTTGTTTTAATTTTTTTTTCACACGTTTTGAAATAATTGTTTTGAATTTTTTTTTCGTTAACATGTATCTGGTTAAAGTTTTCTGAATTAAAATATCAATATCGGGAAACGAAAGAAACTTTTTTGCGAAAATGATCCTTTGAGCACGAATCAATGAAATATATATTAAATTTTTTAGATTTGTATTCTTCATATTGTTTTACACAAAATATCTTACAAATTATGTGCATTCATTTTATTAACATCTGCTTAACCCTTTCATTTTCTTTCTCGTACGTCTTTCACATCTGATGATGCTTCATTTCTGCAAGAAACATCTTAAAATAATAATAGTAATAATAATAATAATAATAATAATAATAAATATATGCAGACATACAATGTGAGAGTCCTTTTCAAATTCACTTTCACATGTTCAAACAAAAAAATATATAAAAGATAACGAAGTGCGTGAAATTTTCAGTTGAAAATGACATAACATATTTGGCAAATATAATTTGTCATAATGAGATAAATATATAATACATAAACCAAAATAATGAAAACCTCGCAAACACTAAGAAAGTGATAAAATAGAAAGAAATAGTCTAATAACGTCAAAGTGAAAACAAGTGAAAACAATAAGAGATAAGATGAAGAAGCCATGAAGGGCTATGAAAAAAGATAAAATAAAAAGAAATTAATCACGATCAAAATTTAATAAAAAGAAATAAAAAGAGGTGAGTATTTTTCTCTTTCTCTTAAATTCACCACCCAAATTTAATCACGATCAATATTAACGACAAGTTGCAGAGGTAGGTTAGAAGTTATGGAGGATATATTGGCCTCAAGTATGAAGAGAACCACGTGCTTGTGCTTCACTATCATGGCTAAACTAGCTTCCAATAAAGACAAAGAGAACCCTCTAGCATTCATAAACTTAAATCCAACCAAATGATGGATTCAAAATGTTGTTCTACAATGTTACTATTATATTCATTAAAATGTTGTTTCAATTCGATATTATGTTTTATTTTATATATTTTTTAAATGAAGGTCTTCATATACTACATGAATTACAGTAAAGTGATATTATTTGCAATTACCGCTTTTAATAATGTTTAATAATTAAATATGTCAACATATTACCTGATATTTATGGTGGATTACACAAATACAACATAAAAAAATAAGGGGTAATAATTTTTTAAATAAGTGAAATTTGTTTAACGTGTAGATATATTTATATAAATATTCATATTTGAAGAATTGATGACAGATAGGAGAATGCCCACTACTTATTTAGTATATTTTTTTTTTCTTAGATGTGGTAGACGCATAGATCATATATTAAAGAAGTCTTTCAATTCTTCTTAAAATAAGATTTTTAATGATGAATTTATTAGAAACATTCAAACAATCAATTTCTTCATCACAATAACCTCATAAGTTAAATATTTTTCTTACACTTCATAAGCATCATAACTAGTAATGGGTACACCAAATAAATTCTTTAGACGAAAGACTATTAATTCAAGATAAAATTTACTCTTTTTACGCCCATGTCTATTTGAAATTCTACATTTTCTCTTAAAATGAATTAACATTAGACGATATATAGTCACATTTTTCTGGTGAATATTATGTCTAGACTCAAGAAAAATTTATTTAGTCTGAAGATTAAGAAATAATAAACATTCATATAAGATGATTTAATTAAAATGTAATTTACAAGTTTTTGAATCACAATAATGATTTCAAAAATTAATATTATTTATGTCTGATAGATTATTTTGAATATAATAGAATATAAGACCCCGCAATTTACTTTGTTTTCACATATTAACATAATTATTAGATGTATTACACATTCATTCTAATTCATAGATATTTACATATATTTTTCTGTCTATCTTATTTTACATATTACATTCTTATCCTATATTATATATCTTTCTTTATTGTACTATTTACACAATAAGACATCTCAAAATAATATTGTACATCATATATTTAGTGAGAAAAGATTGACAAAAAAATATTGTAGGTTATTGGAAACAAGAGAAAGGTGATAACTATTTTGTCTATCCAAAACTAATAAAATATCATAATTCAGAGCAAAGGTTAGGATTGAATGAGAAATCTCTAAGAATATTTTCGAATTCTTCACAACATTCGTGTTCCAACCATTACCAATAAAATACGATAATATTTTAGCATGATAAATAAAAAAAATGATATATATATATATATATATATACTTAGTTTCTCAAGTCATAAGTCTAAATGTTTCAATGTATTTAATAAGCGATAACAAATTTTAGATGAAAAATAAAATATTAATTATTGGTTTTAGAGTAAAAGTACTTTTGGATTCTTCTAATTGCATGTTGGGATTAAAGTTGGAAAAGTTAAAATACTCCCATGTACATAATCTATTCTATTGTTTTTATAATAAGTTTAACCAACACGTTTTGTTGAAGTAAAATAAGGTTTGAAAAATAGAAACCAATGTATATAATGCATGAACTATTCTTACTGATTAATTTATTAAAAGTTATAATATCATAAAATAGTTTTATTAACTAGAGACGAGACTCATAATTTTGTAGTTTTCAACATATTAAACTCAATAATAAAACATGTTAGAAAAGAAAAAATATTTAACTGTATTGCTATAATTCCTTTGATAATATGTGAAATTGTCATAATAAACTTTATCTGAAAAACGCAAAGCTTAATCATCATCTTTTATTACAATATGATCATCTTATTATCAAGTGCTGGATTCCATAGACTACAAATAAATAAGACGTGACTATAAAATAAAACTAGAATGTACAATTCAACAACTTTAAACGATTATAGTGATTAAATGGTTAGGTGTCTACATCATACACAAGATAGGAGGTGGGTAAAAGCCATACAAGTGTCAACCAAATATGGGGAAAAAAATGATATAGTAGTCCACCAATAAGAAATAGCACATTATCAGCATCCTATGTTACAAATCAGTTTAACTTTATTTGCATTTAGGGAATTTTATTGTACACTGAAAGGTATCTACATAGGTATGTAACAATATTAAATACTTGGAGGTCTATCTCAATATTAAATGTTTGGACGAGTTACAAAACGGTCAAAAAACTTCTTACCTAATATCAAACAAGTTGTATTTCAGTTTATATTTCTTTTATTTTAACTTTCAAGTATCTCATACACAAAAAGATTATTCCAAGGCATATAATCTGTTGCTTATAATAAGTTTAACTTAAGTATGAGAAATAGAAACCAATAAATATATATATAATACATGAGCTAGCAATATTTTTATTGATCAATTAAATAGAAGCCAATATATATAATACATGAGCTAGCAATATGCTTATTGATCAATTTATTAAAAGTTACAATATCACTAAATGTTACAATTCAATAACCAGTCATCATCTTCTATTAATAGCATCTAAGATACAATAGACAACAAAATCAACAAAGTCATTATCATTTTGTTGGATTCTATTAGAGTGCACATAAATAATACAAGACCATAAAACAAAATTGGAGGTGGATTGAACCTTTATTTGAAGTTAAAATCAATATATACATGAAAACATGTTCAATTTTCTAGCTTTAAATGATTGGTTATAAAATGGTTAGACAAAATCTATATGCTACACTGCTTTGCTAAAAATGTGAGGGACAAAATTAAAAAGATGTAGGGAAAAAAGATACAACAGCTAACCAAAAGGTGGGGAAAAATGATATAACAGTCAATCAATGAGAAGACACATTATCTACATCTTTGGCAAAATCCTAAAGTATACAATTATTGTTTAATATATAAATTTTATTTTTTTTAGTGAATACAATTTATTATTATTTCATTTTATGCATATTATTTTTTCTTATTTTTAATATTAATTTTAATTATTCTATTTCAACAAATTAAATTCATATATATATATGATATTATTAAAATAAATCTCATGCAAGGATAAAAGTCGTAGATCTAAAGGAGTGATTGTTTTAAATGTAACTTCAAATGGGATTGTTTTTTTTTTTTTTTTTATTTTTTGG
>Ga0209489_107058_pt1 | contig 17258 bp, 6 predicted proteins | sample SiratrowhiteBW_FD_187527 | JGI IMG/M metagenome (GOLD analysis project Ga0209489, IMG submission 187527) | Root nodule microbial communities of legume samples collected from California, USA - Siratro white BW (SPAdes) (version 2) | ecosystem: Host-associated > Plants > Roots > Nodule | place: USA... | reverse complement strand
AGTAATATTATTACTATTTATTAGTATGATTAATACTAATAATAATAATATAATTATTAATATTATTAATAATATTATATTTCAATATTAATATTAAAATTGTTAATAAAAGTAATTTTAATATCATATTATTTATATTACTTTAAATATTATATTTATTAATATCATCATTATTATTTTAAAATTATTATTAATATTATTATTATAATCAATATTATTCTTATTACTATTGACCTATATCATTAAGAATATTATTATTATATTTAATATTATTATTTTTAATTATTATTATTATTATTATGTATACTGAAGAACTTGGGCTCGAATCCTACTGTCAACACTTTGGGATTAATAATAATGTAAGTGTTATTAATAATAAAAGCAAAATAATAATTCTAATAATAATAAATAATATAGTATAATAATAGAAATATAATAATAATAATTGCAATAATAAATAATTTAAAAAAAAATATTTTGTACTTACATATTGATTTAAATTCATATGTAATGACCTACGAAAAAATCCGTATGTAAAGTTCGTATGTAAATTACCTACGCCCTTATTAAATACGGATTTTTGTCCATATGTAATCCGTAAATAATTTTGTATTATATACGGATTTTGTTCATTACATAGAGATTTTTGCTGTAGATAAATGCGATTTTTCTTGTAGTGTAATATTTTCAAATAAACAATATAAACATACTAATTGAATAAATAATTATATGAATAAAAACAAAATTAGGATAATAAGAAACATATATTTCAAAATGCAGTTTGATTGTGATTAGCTACATACATAAAACATTCTTTCTCTAGAATTCAAAATAATTAATAACACAATTCAAAGAAAATTTCAAAGTTTTTTCATCTATTTCCTTCTCCTCTCCAATATGACATCCTCCTCCTCCCCAATTTGTTAAAACAATTAACTGCGATGATATTTCATCATCATCATCACATCAAGTTGATATTGAAATTAAACATATAAATAAAACAAATAAAAGACCCAGAATCAAAGTTTCATCAAGTTGATTCTAAAATTGAACATATACATAAAAATAATAAAATACCTAGAACCAAAATTGTGACATTCTGAACAATCAGAACCAAAAATACCGAAAATCAAAACTTCATCCTCATGATCAAGTTGATTATAAAATTAAACATATATATACATAAAACAAATAAAATACCTAAAATCAAAATTGCGTAATTCTAAACCGCCAAAACCAAAACTGATTTCTTGCAAAGGTTTATGAACTTAAATTTTAATATGGCATTGAGATAAACAAGGCTTTTCAATTATTATCTTAATCACAACTCTTTTCACAAGATTTACGTTTGATAAAAGAGAACAAGAACGTTGAAATAGAATAAATAAATGGTGAAACAAATATAAGTTTTCCTCCTCCTTTTGTACCCATATGCTTAATAACAAAACTTTGGATCCCACCCCTGTGTTTAATAACAACATTTTTTATCCTACCCCTTTGCTTAACAACAACATTTTAGAACCTACCCTTTTGTTTGACAACAATAACTCATTGTGATCTTACTCATCTTCAACATTATCTTTCTCTCCATTTGTGACTAGTTAAGATGTTCCTTCGATTGGAACATCACAGTTACAAGAAGAAGGGGTTTCCGCAATGATGAATACCACTCAATCCAATAATACAACCCAAGCTAGTGGAAGAATGCATGTAGCCATGGATGAAGAAGGCATGGAGGAGATCAAAGCATTGAGTGAGCAACATCAAATGGAATTGGATGACAATATGAGTATGGTCACTTCAGTTTGGTGGTTCGATTGCATACAGAAAATGGAACAAAATGCACATGAAGTCAACAACGAAGATAAAACATGTCAGGGGATCTTTGATGAGGAACTTGAATTTTCTCTGTGGAAAAATTAATGCTTGGTAAGACAAACTTACAATAGTGAGCTCCTGGAATTTAGTCCAAGATACTACTTTACTATGGTAAGTTCTATATATGTTTCGTTACTTTTTTTAAAAGAAAAGATGTCATAAGCAGGAAAAGTCAATAAAGATGAAAATAAGTCAACTCAAACCATCAAGGACACTATTACTGATCATTGATTTGTGAGCAATCATCACATGGAGAAAAAGTTCGCGAGCAAGGTAGTTAAAGTCGAGATTTTGAGCAGGATCGTGGAGGGTTCATAAAATTGTAAATCGTGAAATCATAACATGAATCGTAGATTTTACTTTTTTTTAAATTATATATATAATAATAATAGTAATAATAATAATTTTTGTAAAAAAATAAATAAATAAGAGAAATTAAAAAAAGTATTTGAGGGATGATTCAACCTTGATACAAAACTATTTAAGTTTATATAGTCACATTTTCTCTATTTTACTTAATGTATTACATGAAAAGTAATTAAGTAATTAAGAAGATTAATTGATGTGTTGAATATATTATGGAGGAGTAATAATAATGTAAGATCTATGTAAAAACATCTAGTGACCAAATGAAATCCAAATTAAAGTCACCAACCCTATAAACACAAACTAAATATACACACATAACTAATCAATTCATTTGTTAGTACTTCATCAAACTTAAGTCTATAAAATCAACTAATTTAACAATACTTAATAAAACTTAAGTTCATCTAATATAAATCACTCACATTAAAATGAAAATTAAAAGAATCTTCATTAGTTTTATCTCCTTCATGAAGCACATCAATAAAAACATTCTCCTCCTCTAAGTTGGGATGACAAGAATATCATTATCTTCCACACCACCTTGGACTTAACCTTCAACCAAGTGTTCATAATCTCCATTTGAATTAAGAGTGTCATTTAAATCTATATTGCCCAAGTGTGTGAGTTGTGGAGTGTGATTTTTTTCTGATTAATGAGGAGAAGTCCAAGAAAATCTCGTTAGTGTATGCTCAAATGACTTTGGATATGTAAGTGTGAAGGTTTTAGAATTAAGAGATGGTTAAAATGCCTTAATTAAATTAATTTAGTTTTATTTTAATTAAAATTGAAATGGAATCCAATCAAGAATAAAAAGTGAATAAATATTCTTCATTTATCTTAATTAAATTAATTTAGTTTTATTTTAATTAGATTTGAAATAAAACCCAATCAAGCAATAAGAAGGAGGAGTAAACTAGACTCTTCATTTGTCTTAATTAAATTAATTTAGTTTTATTTTAATTGAATTTGAAATGAGATCCAATCAAGTGATGTGAATGTGGAAAACAACAAGACTCTTCATTTGAAATTAGATGAGAGTCTTCATTTGAAGAGGGGTGCAGAGAAACTTTTTATTTGAAATGGACTTTGAATGAGGAGTAAAGGTGAAAATACTCTTTATTTTTTGTTTAAATTTTAATTGCATTGCATTAATTTTAATTAAGTGGCGTTAGGTGACAACAGGTATCACAATGTCAGAATTTAATTGCATTAATTTTGAATAAAATTAGACTGAAGAAGGTGAACCATTTGATACACGAAAAAAATCGCAATACTCGTATTTTACGACGATTTTGTTCGACGAGTGTTTCGTTGAGACAGAAATTTTTTGATACTATTTGCTATACGCCCCTCCTTTTATTTGTAGTAAAGTACAAAAAGAATATAGAAAGAAGAATATGACTTTGGCATTTGGATTGAATAATTGAATCAGATAGTTATATGAGTGCAATAAAACAACTTTGATTGAATCTAATTTATAGAATACTATATTACTTATAGAGAAAATATGATGATTTCAAATTGCAGTAAAAAAATTGAGTCTAATTTTCTATGTATAAGAATAAGGTTAAAAAATCAATGAAATTCTAGAATTATATTATATATAGATCGAAGTGGTTGTTTTTCCCAAGATTTGTTGATTAGTAATCCTGTCTTGAAGCGGGAGCAAAAGACCAACCTTTTTAAAATTTTCAATATCATTTGTATGAATTGTACGATTTTGCTGCAGAATGATCCTGTGTGAAATTTGAATCGCACAGAGTATGTAAAATCGTAAAATCTTACGATTTTACGAGTAAATTCTCGATTTTAACTACCATATTCGCGAGGTCTCTGAGATGAAAAAAAAAATGTATATGTACTTGCAATGATTTTCATCTGTGTCTATGAGGTTGTATTTTTTTTTGTTATCTACTATTAATCAACAGAAACAAAAATTATATGTCGCTCTCTCTTTTCCTTCTATAAAATGCATATTATTTTATTTTATTTTATTTTTGCATGTTGTCTTTATATCTTCACTATTTGAATTTTTCTTCCATACCTTTAAATAAACTCATTCCACTCCTATCTCATGTTTGTTAGTGTGTTCTACACGCATTGTAATTGTCACATAAATAAATAGGTAAATAAATAAAAACATGCATTAAGTTAATTAAATATATAGTCATCTTTCAACTTGACAAGGACATAATTTTTTTTAACTAAAAAAACCATAAAATTATATAAATAACTAAATTTATTCCTTAAAATTTGAAAACCAAGTTTATCAATATGAAAAATATATAGAAACCTTTCTATTTAAAGGACGATATAATGCCTAAAATATATTTCTCTCATAAAACTTTACTTTAGTTTTTTTAAATGGCACTTTTCATTAATTCAATCTATTAGAAATTAAAAGATTTTTTTAAACTAATTTTGAATTTTTGTTCTAAGATACTTAGAATAATTATTAAATTTTAGATTTTGATGTTGTAAATGGTACAAATTTTATAAGTATTTTCCTATATTTTATTTTAGAAAAGGAAATATTCTATTGTATCTTTAAAAAAACTCTTCTATTGTAACAACTCTGAAACTTTGGTTATAGGGATATTCAGTTATATATTATATTAAATTCAGTATTATTAACAGAAACCCAAGTGATAATGTGACTATTAATGTGCTATTTGACACATATTAAGTTGACTTAATTATATTTTTAGTTTTTTTTAAATATTTTAATTATATAATTTGTTTTTCTTATTTTAATTTTAATATAATTAATTTATTATTTACATATCTTTAATAATATCAATTACAATATTATTAATATACAATAACTATATACTAATTTATGTTTATTAATATTGATTTTAAAGTTATTTATATATACATAATATAATTTTGTTTAGTAATAATTATTTCCCTTTTAAAAAAATATTAATGTTAGTTTCATTTAACACACACATATATATATATATATAAAACACATTTTTTTCTGTATATTATAGAAGTCCATCAAGGTAGATTTTTAATGAAATACCACGTTCAACACATTCAGAATTTCACATTAAGTAACCAAATTGAACTGTAAAAATAATTTATAAGATGATGATTTGGACCAATTATAACAGAATTTTTGGAAACAATGATCACATGTTGTATGTAATTATATGCTAAAGCTTATTTGAGATATATTTTTTTGTATAAAAAATAGCAATATCAAGATCAAAATTATCATACATTTATCAGTTATAATTATTATAAATATTTTATAAACATAAGACAAAACAAATATTTAAAAGATTAAATTTGTTCAATTCAGTAAGGAAAGGTTTAAAATAGCAAAATTGTTATATTTGAAGAATTAACATTGTAATCAAGTTACATTGCTACCAGGTCAATGTCACTAATAAAAAAAATCAAATTTATTAAATATTAATGAAAATTATATGTTGCAGTTATACCGTTGTAATAATTAAAAGATTAAATGTGTGTAGTTAAAGTTTTCAGAGACAACAATTCTACTATAATAATTTTTAAGAGAAAAAAAAATATAATTAAACAGCTGTTGGATAAAGTTGACAAAGATAAAACTATATTTTTTGATAAAATTTTTAAACTATATTATTAATCAAATTTTTATTTGTACACACAAGTCTTAAGATTTTTTGCATTTTTATTTAAAAAAAATGAAACCACACATATGTACTCAAAAGGGTGCAACAACATTATAAATTAAATCTAGGTTGAACATATTTTTAATCTTCCATAAAAGTCTAATTACGAAATTATAGGCTTTTTAATCTTCTATTTTTATAATTATGTCACAGTGATTAGTTCTGTGACAATTAAAAGTATGATCTTTAACCTTTGAAATTTAACATTTATCAACTACTACCTAAAGTTGGGTATCTATGTGATAAGGAAATGAGAAAGAAGGAACAGATAAATTAAAAGGTAAGATGACATATAGGATTGATAAAATGGTTTTTGTTTTACTTAAAAGACAAGTGTAGATAAAAGAATTTTAATTTGTTTTTGACAATTATATATATATATATATATATATATATATTAAAAACAAATTTAAATATATATACATATTCTTAAGTTTTTAACTAGTTAATTATGTAAATGGAAAAATTACATGTATTATATTACTTTATAATTAATACTTACAATTTGTGAATATTTATTACATTAAAATAATATTTCATTTTTGTATTCGTTAAATTAACACAATACAAAAATTGTAGTTCTTTATAATAGTTTTTATAGTAATATTTTCTTAATTTTTTTTATTACTTTTAGCTTGAAAGACAAACTAAAAATGACAACTTACTCATCATTTCACACTAATTTTATCATTCTTAAATAAAGGATAAGATTAAAGAAAAATAAAAATAGTTTTTATCTTTTATTTTCAATTACAAGCAGTAATTAAAACTCACTCTTCTGTATAGTAAACCTTTTAAAATGTTATTTTGTAATAGTTTTGAGTCGTTAATATATGTAAAATTTGATCAATAAATAATCTAATTTTCTTTAAAAACGTAAAATAATAAATTTAACATTTTGAAAAATTGGAAACAAACCTTTTTTAAATAAAAAACTGTTATATATATAATGTATAATTTTGTCTAAAATCTCTATATATTAGATTCACAAAACATAACACACTAAAATTAAGTAAATGCTATGTGGAGTATAGCCCTGAAGGTAGAAATTCTGAACAAAATTGAAACCCTTTGATGACAGAGATGATATCATATCAAAACAAGCAAACGGTGTTGGTTCCTCAATTTGACCCTTATAAGAGAAAGGGACCTCACAACATGAATAGATGGACTAGGTGATAACATTGTAATTTTTAATTGACAAGTGTTTTTGATTTTATTTCAATGTAAATATAGACTCTTAACAGATAGATTCATCGCAATTCACTGTTTACTCTATCTATTTTTGAAGGCAAGCTGATAAATGAACATGATTTGTCTTATTATGAAGTAAAGAGTTCAAACTTAAAAAAAAAATCGTCAATTGCACTTTTGTAACTATATTCATACTTTAAAGAGATAAAATCTGAATCTCTCATAATTATGTACTCCTCTTATATGAAATCATAATAAAATCTTAAAAAGAAAATCAAGAGGTCATTAATTTTGTAAACCATCTTTATCATCATATATTATTTAGGTGTTAAATTATTATAAAAACAATGTAATAGGTAATTTGTAAAAGTACTTCTTAACTACAAAAGTTGTGAAGTCTTAGATATGTGAGTATTGCATGTATTTCTTTTATAACTTAAAAGAAGGTATTGATAATATGTTCAAGTTAAATAAGATTATTGATTATAAGAATTCATTCATTTAAAGTAATTGTCATTAACAAATAACGAGTCGCGCCACAGGAAAGTTGTGTCTTGGTGATGATTGATCATAGGCTCGAATCTATAAAATAATCTTATATATTTCTCAAAATTTGAGTTTTAGGACTTCACTCATTCCTACAAAACCTTTGTAAGGTAAAAACCACCATAGAAAGCTTAGTTAAGTCATATTTAGAGTCAATGATGTTATACTACGTCGCTGTAATTAAGATAATCTCCAAATAAATCGCAACTAAATTAGGTTAGTTGTTACTTTAATTAAGGCGACTTTTCTAAAACTCTCTTCGTATCTAAGATTTGAAATAATTCAATCTTTATAAAGTTTGTTTAAACCATATTTTTGTTAATGTGAAATTAAACTGCTGTCCTCTACACTAGAATTAGAAGTTTGTAAGTAAGGTGGGCAAGGGATGAGTGCAATTGAAGAAACTTTTCCAACAATATGTATATGATTGAACTTATTGTATCGGAATACTTTCAATGTCGCTTAATAGTTAACCGTTTATATTAATTTGATATGATATAGTACATTAGGTGAGGTGAGAAGTAAAGAATAAAAAAATTTGATATGATATCGGTTGTGATAATCTAATAATATAATTCTATTGCTACAATCAGTAATTTTTTGATCTATTTAAAGATTAACCATATTAATTTTTTTATCCATGTAGGAGATGCATTGAAGATAATGTTGGATGTTGTTAGATCAACTCTACATGAATACTTAATTCGTTAACTAAATTTGTTGATCAGTTGCCATCATTAATGAATGATTAATGAATAAGATACTTGTTAACTGTTGATCCAAGATGATTTTATGTTATTTATTTCACTTAAGTATGTGTTAAAGGGAACACCTTGTAGGTGAAGTTCTATTGTTGATTCTCATGCCTCCTTATTGTTTATGTACCAACCGTAATCTGCATAATTCTTTTCCTAGTTAATTTTGCATGTATTGGATGCATATATAATTTTTAGGGCAATAGGTTTTCTTTTATCAACTCGAATAAATAAATAAATAAATAAATATGGATGAAATTTGTGATCATCGACTTTAATGACTAATAATGATCAACAAGTATGAAGCCAACCTTAGAATGGTTGAATATCTGCATAATTTTACTTGATGCTTAGATATCTATATGTCCGTTTTGACGCAATTGATGAGACATATATTCTTGAAGAAATACAAAAGCCTCGTGTGAAGTGATTGAGAGTAACATTAGAGAAAGTAACATGTAGTGGTAACCACATCACACATGCATTCAGGTTAAACTTTTGTAACACATCTCTCTTCAGCACAGTAAAGTTTTCCTCTTTACTGGAATCTGTATTTTTAATCCTCATGGCTTAGTTTACATGTAAATTGCTTTGTATGAAATTCAATTAACCATTCTAAAATCTTTGCAGGAATAGCAGATTTTCTAATTATTTTAATATATTTGAAATTTTCTTTCCACAGACACTTTCAAGAGAGAAAAAATAAAGAAAAAAAATGAATTTTTTCACTAGCTAGTAAGATAATTTGATAAAGTTCTCTTATATAACTTGTCTAAATTTTATGGTGGTGATTTTTGCTTGGGAGATCAGGGAGCAAGAGAGGAAGTAGGTAAATTGTATACTCCTGCGGATGCTGTTGCTGAAGGACTTACATCTCTTTCTTTGAATGAGACCAAGATTTTTGCCAGAACTATTAGAGATCGGTTCAGACTATATGAGACTTGAAGTGAAAGAAAACACACTCTACAATGCAATATAATTTATTTTATAATTTTAGGTATAAGATGCTTTCTAACTTTGAACCCAAATATGATAATTGAAAACCTATGTGGTGTATATAACTCTAGTTTAAGATAAATATTGGTAGGTTATATCATTTATTGGATTCATACTTATCTGCATATGCTTTTTATATGTTTTTTTTTTAAAGAATTTAGATGTATTAGAGCTTAAGTTTAAATAAAAATAATTTCGTAGTATAATGTACTTTCAAAGTATTCTAATTATAATTATATTTTGGATATACTTTTAGAAGCATTTTCCAGAAAATTTTTAGAAAAGAAAAAAAAAAAGATAAAAGTTAAATCAATTTTTCTTTTGTAATCTTAGTATTAATATGAATTATTGTTGTAGGTTGCAATAACTTTATTACAGAAAAAAAACTTTAATAAATTAATTAATTTATATGTATTTATAACTTCACAGATTTACATTTAGAGTAGAAAGTAGAAATAAATTAATGTATACCTATTTATTTTCAAGTATCTTTATCATCATGTATTATTTAGATGTTAAATTATTATTAAAATAATGAAGGTAGGTAATATCTAAAAGTATTTTTAACTGGTAAAGAGAGGAAGTGATAGGTACTAAGGTTGCATATATGAAAATTGTTGAGAATTGCTCACTTTCCTTTAATTGCTTTTCCAAGGTAGCAATGAGCAAGACTGAAACTCTCTGATGGCAGAGATGATGTCATATTAAAACAATTAAACAATATTGGTCCCTCCATTTAACTCTCTACCTCACAGTATGGTTAAATACAGAACATTATAGTTTTTAAATGACAAGTGTTTTTTATTTTATTTCAATGTAAATGTGGACCCTTCATATATAGATTCATCACAATTCAATGTCTATTCATCACAATTCAATGTTTCTAACTATATTCATATTATAAAAAGATAAGATCTGAATCTCTCATAATTATGAAATCATAATAAAATTTTGAGAAAAAAATAAAAACTCGCTAATTTTGTATAAAAATCAAATAAACTAGTAAATTATTGGTTGATCAAACTGATAAATAAGATTATATAAAGATGCACTCTTATATTGTTTTGATTAAAAATTTATTTTAAATTGTTTCGGTGTTTCCTTAATAGCTATTGATCAATTAGTAAATAAACAAATTGAACATTTCTACTTTTTAATAAATTATTCAAGTCTATATATAAAAATTGTGAATAACATAAATTAGTATTTTGTTAGTTTAACTTAAAAGAACACAATAATATTATTTGGCTATAATTGTAAATACACTGTCAAAGAATTAATTATTAGGTAGGTTTAATAGGTTAGATTTTACAATAATTTGAATCACACCAATTTAAAATATTATTAGAAATATTTATTAATTTAATTAATGAATAATTTGTGACGGTTGGATAGTTCAATTTTTAACTCAACTTTTAACTAACACAATATCTTTCATTGAATGTAACAAATAAATTTTATTTCCATGCACGCTTAATTAATTATTATTCAAATATAATTTTTATATCTTGCATGGTAAAACTAACATCAAGTTATAAGAAGAATAAAAATAAGTGAGTTTGTTTATTGTAGAAGAAAAAAAAGAATCCTTTAATAATTCTAATACACAAATTTGAATTATTAAAATATGATACAAGAATTTCATGGTTCATAAAACAGTATCCTTCTGAAAACCAGAACTGAAGAAAATTAAAAAGAGACTTTTTAGGTGAGAAGGGAGAATTATGTCCGGGAAGGGCGCGTTTGTTAAAATATGTTTTCTGCATCATACAAACTGCTACTTATAATTAGTAAATTCTTAATATACTAATAATGTCATTATCATTTTTATTTTCAAAATTGACTTATTACATAAATTTTTTTTTTCTCCCACTTACGTCACACACTAGTGCAACTAAGAATAAAACTGTTAAGGTTTTCCTGAGTTGTCCATGTATATTAACAAATTTTATTGATAAATAATAAAAAAACAATCTTATAAATACTATAAAATATCTGTATTTTTTTAACAAACACCTGTTATTAAAAAACTAAATATTTAAAAACAATATCTTTAATTAAATTTTTAAATTAATTAAATAAGTTGCAAATATCTTAACAACAAAATATCTCATTTTAACAAACTAGTGAAAAATAAAATAAATAATTGTCCATATTTATCTTTTAGGAAACAAAAATAAAAATATATTATATCTTTTAGAAGTATCATATATATAATAGAGATGTTTCTACCTGAGAGAGAAAAAAATTATTTAATAAATAAGTTTTAAAATAAAAGTAATAAAGACATTATTGGGATATCAAGAATCTTTTTAAGTGCAGGAATCAGTTTATATTGTATAGGAAGCAATTGCCTAAAATATGTTATAAGTGCATTACCATTGTTCTATCTCTCATTTTCTAAGACACCTAGTAAAGTGTGTAAAGTGATCCGAAGGATACAAATCCAATTTTTATGGGATTGAGGGCACGATGCTAGGAAAATTGCTTGGATTGCATGGGATAAAGTGTGTTCCCCAAAAGAAATGGGAGGGTTAGGTGTTAGGGACATTAGCAAATTTATTGAGGTACTGATAGCAAAATGGAAGTGAAGGTTTGGAGTAGAGAAAAAGGGGGTATGGAAGGATTTATTAGAGTCTAGGTATGACACGTGGAGGGATATGAAAAGTGATAGAGAGAACCTTAAGCAATCTAGTTGGTGGAAAGACCTTTGCAAAATTTGCGATGTTAGGAATCAAATCAATTGGTTTGACAATAATATTAATTGGATATTACGTGACGGTAAGCTCATACAAGTGTTGGAGGATAGGTGGATTGGGAGATAACCATTAAAAGAAAGGTTTCCTAGGTTGTATTCTTTAACACTGAGCAAAAATAAAGTAATAAGTGAGGTGGGTCAATGGAGAATCACGGATAATGTTGAGTCCTTTCAATGGAAGTTAGTTATTATGGAAGCGGAGTTGTGTAAATGCGAAAAGGAGTTACAGGAACAGTTACCTTTGATTTTAAATACTGCGCAATGGAAGAGAAATGAATCGAATGATTGGATATGGGGAAAGGAAGAAGGAAATAGCTATACTGTAAGTTCTGGTTAAGCATTGTTGGAGAATACAGGGTGACAGTACATACGGTAAAAGAAGAATTCCAAATGTTATGGAACTTAAAAGCGGCTCCCTCAGCACAGCCTTGTATGGAGGGCATTATGGAATAGAATTCCAACATGGGCCAATTTAGCTGTTAGGGGAGTGCAGTTAGTAAGTACTACGTGTTCTATTTGTAATATGTAATATGTGCAAGTAGTAGAAACTGCATGATTTACATTGTTTTCTGCATATCTTGCCCAGGCTAGGCAATCTCGTCCAGGCGAAGTCACTTGGAAACCTAAGAGGTGCTATCGGGTCCAGTTTTGCCTAGGAGAGAAGTGCTTCACCCAAGCGAGAAGGTAGTTTCGACCAGGCCAGGCAAGAATGACCTTGGAGCAAGTGTGCTCTCTGGACTGTTTTCTCCCAAGCGAGATAATTTTCGCTCAAGTGAGGGGGATTCTCGCTCAAGCTAGATTTTCGCCCAAGCTAAACCCTAAAAAAAATTACTTTATGTTTTGTTTGTTTGATTCTTTTGTAATACAATGCATGGATTTAATAAAATCGATTAATTGACAATTTAAATTTAATTATATTGATAGTTTAGGGATTTATTTAATTTTTTTTAGATTGAGATTGAGATTGAAAAGTGAGTGAATGCATGAATATAGATTTATCTTATGATGTGATATTGATAGAGTATTGATGAAGTTGGTCAAAGCCTAAACATAGTGTTTTCAAGAACAAAAACACCCGTTTCTGGGTTAGTTAGGAAGTGCATTGTATAAGGATCTGGTTATCCTGACTCTCCTAGTAATAGGAATCAAATAGACGATCATTACTAGGTGGTGAGAGTCGAAGAAGGTCTGAACTGGGTGACTACAGCTTGAAACATAACTGGTTAAGAAAGTCTCAGGGGGACTAACCCTGTCATACATGATTGATGATTCATTTGTGTGGAGGTTGTGTGGATTCACAGCTTGGAGATGTACGACATGTGCATATCTCGGAATCTATTCAATGCACAAGTCTTTCGGAAGTAGAGTCAAGTATGCAATGCGTCGGTGTCTTGTTATTGTAATGATGTATTAAATTGACTGAGATGGATGATCTCAAGGTGTTTGTGTTGTGTTAAACCTCGCATTTGATTGAATGACTTTGGATTGCTTAAAATTGGTTAGCTTACCCTTTTCTTTATTGTGCTTGTGTTTTGATATATGTCTGCAATGATTGTGTTTTTGACACGGGAGCAGATGGTGTTGCAGATGGATCTGTGGAGGATCACTTGGGATGAGTGCTGATATTAAACATAGGCTAAATTTGAAAAACAATTTGGAAATGTTTTGTAATTATGTTTTAGTAGAATTCTGAAGATAGAATTTTGTAATACTTTAGTTTAAAGAATTATTGTATGTTGATGAATCTTAATATTGATTAATAGAACACTTAGTTTTATGCATACTATTTTTGGGGTGTTACATTAATTATAACTATTCCATATTTAGATAAAAACAAACTAACAAATAGAAAATGAATGACAATACTATTCAAATTAATACTCTCATATATTTATTAGTCCAACATAAGAAATGTTTAACAAATTTCTAGTATATAAAAATTGAAATGATTCACAGTTGTAAATAAACTCTCCTTACGTAGAGCTAACATGTCACTTAATAAATTTTTAGGATAAAAAACTTTATACTTTAAAAAAATATAGATTTTCTTATAAATTTATAATAATATTTCAAGATTTAAATCTATAAAATTAATATATTTTATTATTAAAATAATTAAAAAATTTATTATCACTAAACTTATTTAGACAAATAGAATATAAAAAATAAAATCAACTATAGAAGAATGGAACTTACATAAATTATGATTCTTATATGTCTATTTTAATTTATTATTAACTATCTCTTCAAATATGTGATGTGATTGTAAGAAAATAAATAAATAAATCAGTTAAGAAGTTTAGAGAAAATATACAGAATTTATTTTAAACTAAGTTTTTATTTATTTATAATATTTAAAAAATAATTTTTATTTTACTTAATTCTCCTAATTTAAATAAATTGGCTGATACAAGTAATATTTTTTTATAATATATTTTTCCTCTATTTTTGTATAAGTTTAAAAAGCTTAAACTTTGATGGTAAAATTTTCATAGCATTAATTAATAAAAACTATTTTCTATACATCATTTATTACAGATACAAAAAAAGTAAGATAAAAAGTAATTTTTTTTTTAATTTTTATAATGCCACTAATCATAATTATAATATAATATTTATAGGCTACAATATAATTTTAGTCTTTTTATCTGTTTCAATTTATAATTTTGTTCTGTCCACTTTAAAATATAGGCATTTGGTTTTAACTGTTTTAAATTATTAATTTTAGTTTGATTATACGAATTAAAATTTTGGTATTTATGTCTTGAATAAATTTATCTATAATAATTTAAGTAAACAAAAATTAAAGTTAGTTTCTTATAAGATAAAATTAGTTGATATTAAATTTAATTTGTAACAGTTCGTTTATAGTTTCTTTAAATTTTAATTTATAATTTATGTATAAATTAATATTTTTGTTTATTATTATGTTATGTATGTTTTCATATTATTGAAGTGTTATAGTTAAAAAATTAACGTTATAAGTAACATATTATAATCATATTAATATGAAATATGCCAATATATATAGATTTTTTTTTACTCAAAATCTCGTTTAATTATTAATTAAGCGTTAGTTCTGTCTATAATTTTGATAAAATTTTAGTTTATCTTATTAAAAAATAAAAATTATTATTTTAATTGAAAATGTAACTTTCTTTTCTTAAATAATTTTATAAAAAAAATAATGACCATCTCAAAGAGGTAAAATTTGTATTGTAGTATTAAGATCATGGTTTAATGTTTGGTGTATAAATGTTAAATGAGACCATTCATTATAAGAAATTCATTTAAAACATGTAGTCATAAATGGGACCACATTTAGTTTGTCAAAATAAATAAAATCTAAAACTAAAATTTTAATAGTGTCCCCACATCTTATATTTTTTTATGTGAAATTTAAGATTTGTTTTCTAATATTTAATGTATATATCATACACTTACCATTAATTATAAGAAAAAATTTATAATTCCACAACTTTTTAACTTTTATTCCCACCTTTAAGTTTGTACAAAATTCCATACAAATTTATCAAATGCAGTTTTTATATTTGGTACGATAAAATTAACATAGAATAAAGTATGTGAGTGTTTTAATATGTAGGTTGCAATAATTTTATGTTTCATTTCCATGCATGTGTAATTATTATTATTTAAATGCAATTTTTATATTTTGTACGATAAAATTAAGAGAATAAAAAATATGTGAGTGTTTTGATATGTAGGTTGCAATAATTTTATTGCAGAAAAAAATTTACTTTAATAACACTAATACACAGATTTGTATTATAATGAACCATCAAATATAGAGTAAAAATAAATAAATAAATTTGTATGCTATTTTCAACTAACTTTATCATGTATTATTTAGATATTAAAATATTATTAAATTATTAAAATAATGTAAGTAGGTAATATATATTTTTAACTGGTAAAGATTGGAAGTCATAGGTATTGAACATGTATCTATGAAAATTGTTGAAAAACATCTTTATAGTGATGCCCACTTTTCTTTAATTGCTCTGTCCAAGATTGAGACTCTTTGATGACAGAGATGAGCACATATTAAACAATGTTAGTCATCAATTTGACCCTCATAAGATAAAAGGGACCTAACAATCTGGTTAGATGCACTAGGTTAATGACAACATTGTAGTTCTTAATGACAAGTATTTTTTATTTTATTTCAATATAAATGTAGGCTCTTGAGAGAGATTCATCACACTTCAAAATTTACTATTTATTTTATATATCATTTTGAGGACAAGATGATAAATGAACATGATTTGTCTTTGCTTATATATCATTTTGAGGACAAGATGATAAATGAACATGATTTGTCTTTGCTGTGAAGGAAGAAGTTAAAACTTAAAAAAATTATCTTTTTACACTTTTGTAACTATATTCATAATGTAAAAAGATACCATCTAAGACATCTCTGGTAAATATGAAATCATAATAAATTCTTGAAAGAAAAAATCAAAAACTTACTAATTTTGTATCAAAATCAAATAAGATAATAAATTATTGTTTCATCAAACTGATTGTAACAACCTAGAAAATCTATCATCTGAGTAGAAGTGGTAAAAGTGGAATGAACATTTGATTATTATATTATTAAATTGAAAACATGTATTTATAGGAAAAGTTAGTAAATAGTCTCATTCCCACTTGAGCCACCATCTCTCTAAAACCTCTGACCTCCCTCTTTTCTGACTTCTCTCTAAGACTTCGCGTCTGTCTTCCATCAGTTTCTCGAGTGGAGCCCACCATTGGACTCGTGGCGGAGAATAGAGAAAGTCTATCCGATCAGAATCTCCAATAGAGTAAGTTCGTTTTCTGGCCCTTCTCTTAGAGTCAGTTTTAGGTTTTCACTTTCCTCTGTTTAATGAGCTTGCATGTGGCCTCTGAGCCATCAGACGGCGGCTCTTTATGAGCTCAGCTTCATAGTCTGTTAGTCTGATCATTGGTTAGAGGTCCTTTAATGCAGATTCGAGTTCCTGAGGACCATAGGCTATTAGGATTGTTATAGAGAATTTCAACTGCAATTCAGGTAAGGGAGGCTAACCTTAGTGCTTGTTTGATTTACAAATTTAA
>Ga0209489_107057_pt1 | contig 17259 bp, 12 predicted proteins | sample SiratrowhiteBW_FD_187527 | JGI IMG/M metagenome (GOLD analysis project Ga0209489, IMG submission 187527) | Root nodule microbial communities of legume samples collected from California, USA - Siratro white BW (SPAdes) (version 2) | ecosystem: Host-associated > Plants > Roots > Nodule | place... | reverse complement strand
AAAAAAAAAAAAAAAAAAAAAAAAAAAAAAAAAAAAAAAAAAAAAAAAAAAAAAAAAAAAAAAAAAAAAAAAAAAAGAAAAAAAAAAAAAAAAAAAAAAACAGAAACATGAACTTTTAAATAAATTTTATTGATGATAATGTTTTCAATAATTCATGTTTCTACCATTTTCTTATTTTGTTTTACTATTCTAGGGTTTAGGCCTTCCTTGGCGTTTGTCTCTTTTCCCCCTTCTGGAACTCTGATTTTTCTAACCCTATTTCATTTTGATACAATGTCACTAGAATTTTTAATTGGGTGTCTGATCATTTCTCATAGGACTACTAATGTGTTTGATCTCACCCACATCCTTTATCTACATCTATGACAATAAATTTTTACTCCTTTTTGATAAACTAATTAAATATAAATTTTAATTTATTGGATTTTTTAAGACTATATCTAAAGTGATTTTTGAAGGATTTTTAACTAACCAAATTAGAAGTACATCTAAAGTGGTTATAAATAATTTTAAAATAACCAAATTAATAGTGTAACTAAAGTGGCTTAAATAATTTTAGAGAGAAAAATAATACTAGTAAGTTTTAGGATTACATCTAAAGTAATTTTAGGAATAATAATTATAATAACTAAATTAGAAGTACAAAATAATTTTTATATTTTTAAAATAGCCAAATTAAGTGCATCTAAAGTGGTATAAAATAATTTTAGAAAGAATATAATAATAATAATAATAATAATAATAATAATAATAATAATAATAATAATAATAGAAATGACATTAGAATTAAACAATAATTATTATATTTGTAAAACAATCTAATTAGAAGAATATCTAAATTGATCTAAAATCATTTTTATATTTTAATAATTAAATTAAAAACGCATTTATAGTAGTTATTACTAAAATTATATTTCATAATCAGGGCTGATGCTTTGAGAACCCTATATAATCCAAAATATTAATATTTTAATTATATTTATTTTATTTGTTAACTTAAAATACCAATATATATTATTACTAATAAAATAGTTGTTTAATCAGTTAAGTAAGTGTAAAAGTATAAGTTTGTTTCATAATATATATGTTAAATTATTTGGATATAAAAATTTGTAACTTCTTTTTAAATATAACTTATATTAAAATCTTGCTATCCACAAATATTTTCTAGAAAAGAAAATTCTTCATTCCACCGGAAAATTCGTAAAAGTAGGACACCATGTCGAGATAAAAATAATATTATTTTCTATAATAATAGTAATATTTAAATTTTAAAAATAAGACTATACTAAACAAATGATCTAGTATTATTACATTTGTTTGAGAAGTGAAATAAATATTTTAAAGTTAATTAAATTTTCACATTTAACTAGAGTTAATAATTTTAGAACGGATAATAGGGTATTAATATTTTCTTTTATGTGTACTAACTTCTAAATTTATAATTTTGTTTTGCAGACAATCTTCTTTTATTCTAAAAGTTTTTTCTGATATTTGTGTTTAAATAAATATTGATAAAAAACTTTATTATTTTGTTATTTTTGTCATCTTATTCCCCATTGCAACAAGTTACATTTGCGGGAGGTTGAGCAAAATTCAGATTTTTTCGCTAACTACAAAGACAATTAATATAGAGTAACATAATAATTATATGTTTATTCAAAATTCTACAACTACACTCACTTCTCCCTTAAAAAACTTCTTAAGAAGTTAAAATCAAATATCACTTCTCCCTTAGAAAACTTCTTAAGAAGTTAGAATCAAATGTTGATTACAGTATAAGTACATACTCTTGTCATTGAGTACATTAATTATTTTTAGTTATATTTTTTAACCTCCTTTAATAATATTTGCGTTGTTCAATTATCACTCTTAGATACAAGTACAGATGGTGTCTTATAATATAACCCTCCAAGAAAGAATATAAAAAAAAGTTCACAAAATTACTTCATAGTGTGAAAAATACAAAAATTATTCACTAAAATTGATCAGACTATTGAGCACTTAAGCTTTTATTAACTTGGATGATTGGAATGCTCGAGCTTTGGTCTTTATGTAACATTCTTGATATATGATTGTTGCTAAGTGTAATCCTCAAATATAATATCCCTGTGAAATATAATTTAATATTCTTTACCTTGCATCATATTTTTATTTTTTTTGATATCGCGTACATTGTCAAGAATGGAATGTTGCATTTTCTTATAGATGCTACAAAGAAACAATGTATACATATATTCCAAATAAAGCATAGTAAATACTTCAAGAAATATCATTTCGTGTTTTCTTATAATGATTTGTTTATTAAAAGATGAACATTGTTAAAATACTTAGTTTTCATATACAAAAGATATCTTGTTGGACACTGAGTGCAATTTTGAGAGAATAAACTTTATTCCATATTTAGATATCTCAAAGTTAAGTCAAGGTGATTATTTCTATAATAACTTACATATAAAAAAATTATGCATTATTCAATCTCAAATAATCGTATATAATAAATTATTCTTTTTTTTTAATAATGACTTCATATCAAAAGATACTTTACAATTAATCAGGCACGTGTATATAGTTGGTATACATTAAACTCATGTTTTTAGCAATTTGTCTGTAGTTATCCAAATTTCCATTCCCATTTCCTGATAATCTTGCTAGTGAAAAAACTATTTGAAACTCCACAAGATTGTGTCCTAGTCTTGTGTGAAAAACTTATCAGCAAATGATAGACTAGGACATGACATTCATTATAAAAAAAAAAAAAAAAAAACCATGATTGCTAGCCAAATAATATCCATCACCAATTTTTACCTCCGTCTTTTGCATTCTGCTACTTTTGTTACTAATAGGCTTTGTTCAATTATTCGTACCAATGTAGTACATTTTGTTCACTTTATTAAAATAGATAAATGTTTAAAAAAGTATAAATAACATAAATAGTGTTTGATATCATGTTTTTTGTTTTTCTTAAGTTATGCGATGGTGCACGATTTTTTTTTATTAAATAAAAAAATCGTACTTATATAATATTAAAAAAAGTAAATAAACCGTGTTGATGCATACAATTTTAAATCTTTCTACTTTAATTCTAAAAAAGTTGAAGAAATTGTACTTATGTATAATTTTTTAGATGTCTTTTCTTGATAAGACTCTCTTCCCATATAATAATTACTGATAGAGAAAAGTGGGAAACTGATAAAGAGTAAAAAGTTGAAAACGGTATTTTCTTTTTGATATGATTGTATTAATGACCTGAGTCTTTTTAAGGAAACCTTTATGAGGTTCTACCACTACACCAAGACCAACCATATTGTATTCTATATTTTCTTGTTTTTTGTCACTCTTTTAATTAATTGTGCATGAAAATATAGAGGAACGGATATTTCATTCATGATGGATCTAATGATCTTTTTCAAGCTAAATAACAGGAGGGTAGAGCAAAGAGAGGAATGAGTTATTTGAAGGTTTTGGAGGTGAATTTGTTACAATGAATCCGAAATCCTAATGCATAATATTCAGGACATAATTGCAGGTTTATCTAAAAGTTTTTTATAATTTTTTATTACATATTATGGAGACCATGAATAACTTCTCGATCACCATATACTACAATGGGTGTTCTAACTTGAGAAGTGCCATCATCCCAAACCAGAGAAGCAGAAAGTATATCTGCATTAATACTCCCTTCAATCATGACTGAGAATGACTTCTTCTGCCCAATTGATGTGAAGGATAGAACATTTGGTTTCACCTGAACATCCAACAAAGATGGTGATACCACTTTGGCTTTATAACGAGACCTTTCTGATCCCACATTTGTAACCGTTCTATGAAAAACACGACTGAAGGATGAGACATTTACGTAGAGAGCAAATGATGGGAGATTGAGGTCGTATACAGCTTCTTTCTTGGCATGTTTGCTACATCTACTATGATCTTTAGTGAGTATTCGAAGCATTTTATCTGTATAACCCTCTCCATACAAGAACTTCACATAATCTGCTTCATTAATATCGTACACTAAACCAGGATTTACTGCTTTAATAGGATTAACTTGCCCCGCTCCATATGCAAATTCAGCTTCAGGATTAAGAGTAGGACTCATTGGTGTAGCTGTTAATTGGGGGTGTAACAGAGAGAGAGTCATACTTTGTCGATTAATTCGAAGCATAAAAAGATAAAATGGTAAAAGAAAAGAAACACTTTTTTTTGTTCAAATAGATATACGTTTATTGAAATAATTATATTGAAAAGTATCGTAAAGATGCAGAACAAACTTCACCAGTGGTCATTAATGCAGACTTGATCATAGCAGGGGACCAATTGGGATGAAATGATTTGACATATGCAGCTGCTGCAGCTGCATGAGGGCAAGCCATTGAAGTGCCAGACTCTATGTTGTATTGTACTACTCTTTTGTCCCTTTTAGATGTTGAAATTGGATACAACGGAGACCATGCAGCTAGAATGTTAACTCCTGGTGCAGCAAGATCAGGCTACAATATCATGAAATAATTTGTATCAGCATTTTGAGCTTGAAGATGGCAATTTTATGTGGACTTTAGATTTACCTTGAGAGTGTTTGGCGTAATTGGATTTGGACCTCTTGATGAAAACGAAACTATATAAGGGGCTTGTGAGTCGTTGTCTTCTTCACTCCTAAATATTGTAGCAGTTGAATTTCTGCTAATTGGGAAGCATATAAAGAAAAAGTTGAATTCAATAATGTTTTTATGAGAAAATACTCATAACTCTACATTAAAGATGGGAAGAAAATTTATTCCTTTAAATAAGTTAATCCATTCTGAATGAGATTAGAAAATACCTCAAGTAATATATGGATAGAAGCTAGAAAAAAAAAGTATAAATAAGAACATATGAAACTGTACCTTGATGAAATCATGTAAGAACGTACGAGCTCAAAGTTCCTGAGACTAATGAAAGCTGCGGGTAGTGCATATGTGGGTGGCGCATCTTTTGCATCAGTGGATCCAAAAAGCATCCCAGCAGCCCCAACACCGTCAGGAGAACCAAATCCGTCACACAGAACGATCTTTCCTTTCACTAAATGTTTATCCACAGAGTTGTCGAAGCAAAACCTGATCAGTAAAATTCTAAATTCAAATCCATATTTTTTTCTAAGGAAATAAATAGGAAGGACGTATCGATTCATATTCTGATACCTGGATGTGGAACTATTATATCCATCAGCAGTGTTGGGTACATCTCCAGCGTATACCAGCGGAAACATTTTGTTTTTCAGATCAAAAGTGTTAATTGTAAACCCCTGTACACAAAAACATTGAACACTGTAATATCATACAAAAAAAAAAAAGGTTATTATTGAAGTAAGGGTACCTCAAAAACTATGCCGTTGCCCAATTGCACTTTGGTAAGGAACTTTCTGTCAATAGTGCTAGCAGCCACAGAGAGTATCCAGGGTGGAAAAGTGGTCATAGAGGAAAATTTAGGACCCAAATTATTGGCTGAATTTGACGTTAATATGCCTCTCTTCATTGCATGGAAACTTCCTATATCATGCGCGCTTTGGAAATAGGGAAAGAACTCTATCTTATACAACCCAGTTGAAATGGAAATTATATCAACTCCATCAGCAATTGCTTCATCAAATGCTGCAAGGGTGTCAGCCTCAGGGCAACCTATTTTGAACCAACATGCTTTGTATATGGCAATGCGTGCTGATGGAACTCCTCCTCGGGCTGTCCCTGAGGCAAACCCTAGTAGACTTGCAGACTTAACCAAATTTCCAGCAATTGTGGATGCAGTGTGTGACCCGTGGCCTACTGCATCTCTAGGAGATATGATATCGTCTTTGCCATACTCACCTTCAATATTGAAGTACTTTGCTCCAATTATTTTGCTGCATAAAAATGCTGACATGCTTTAGTAATGAATGAATCTGTTTTTTTTTTTTTTTTTTTTTTTTTTTTTTTTTTCTCAATTTGTTGACATAGTAAAAAATACATTTATTTATAATGAATAGTGAAATCATTGAAAATCATTAGCAAGACCTACTTGTTACAAGTAAAGTTGTGGCAGGATCCCTTCCATTTGGTTGGTGGAGGACCAAATCCTTCGTCACTGAAGCTCTTAGACTCTGGCCAAACTCCTGTGTCTATTACTCCAACTATTATGTCACTCTCTAAACTTGTTCTTAGGATTTGTTGTGGAACGCCTATGAAGTCCCATGATCTAGTTGTGTGCGGATGATTCTTCTTGTTTGGAAAAACAGAGACAACATTGTCCATTTCTGTTACAATAAGGTAGTATTAACACCTTGTTTTTTCTTCCTAAAGCTTAAAGCGAATATTTGAAAGTAATATTAGAGATTAAGAGGGATGTTATAATACCTCTCATTCTCTCAGCTTCCTCTTGTGTTAACTTGATGACAAATCCATTAAAGCTTTTCTTGTAACTATGAAGTATAGCTTTTGGTTCAAAGTCGCTGGACAAATGTACCTTTACATAGTTAATTCTCTTGTTTTGGACGAGGAACAAAGAACTATACTAAAGTCTGCTTTATGTTGCAGTTAATTTATTCAGCGATAAAGACAAATTTCAGAAGTATTTCCAAAACTTGTATGTATACTCTGAAGTTGCCAATGAAAAGGCTTAGATAATGCTGGAACTACCCTAAAAGATGGCTTTCATTAAAAGTGAGTTTATCATGCAACCAGGATTAAACTATAAACATAAATCATAATATTCAACCTGTCAAGAACTTTTTGTGCCATGGTCATATGAAGGGAAGGTAAGGATGTGAAGTCCATTCCCTTAGGGTGGTCACCCATGTAGACAATGTAAGTCTGGATTCAGAAAATTAAAATATCAAATTAAAGAGGGAACTTTTGAACACCATCATGGTTTTGGTAGCCATAAATAATAAATGCAAAGCTAAAAAACACAAGGGAAAAGTATACATGCAAGGCCCAGTAAAATATTATAAGGAAAGAATGTGTATATATTTGCCTTTCTATCTTTCTCGGAATATGTCTGATTAATGATCAGAATGAAGATGAGTGTGAAAAGAAGGCTAAGCCTTAAAGAAATCATGTTTGCAGAAAATGAGAAGCTGAAAATATTTTCAGTAGTTGATGAATGTGCTAATGACCGTGTGAGCAAAGACTATTTATGGTGGAGGACAGTGAACTTTGCCTGTGGCTTTCAAAATGGTTGCACAGGAGTAATTTATTGTGTGGTTAAACTTATATTAAGAAATAAGTTTAATATTACAGTAAAAAGTGAATTTAAATTTAATTTATTTTTACAAAATTAAAATGGAAAGCGAGATTTATACTCTTTATATATTATAAATTTTCTTTATCAACTAAACCAATTATTTTTGTTCATGTAACCTATGTAAATAATAACTTTTCAAATATTTTAAACAATACTTATTAGTGTTTATTGTTGCTCAGATCATTTTTCATATATTTTTCGTGTTGATTGTTGTTCAAATTATTTTTCATCGTTGTCATCAGTGCACATGTTATTTGTAAGTCAATGGTCTAGTTCATTCACAGTATCATAGAATGTGAAAAGGAAAAAGAAAAAGAAAAGAAACATGCAGCACTCTCGTATGTTTGTGGTCACATTTATATAGAACATACAATGATGATTAAGTAGCCAATAGTTTAATTTGCTTTAGTAGATATATCTTTTTCTTGATTATACAAAAGCGTCCTTTTATTCTAAGAAACAATAAAAAAACTGTATTTATATTTTAATACATAATTAAAGTTCAGTTGGTGTTACTGTCAAACTAATTTTTGTAATATAAATCTTTCGTGAGTTTTTAACAGTTAAAATACAAACAAACTTTATTTCCAAGCATACAATAATAGTTAATTTTTTAAAATAGACGGAAGACAACAATAAAAGTATATTTAAAATAAAATAGACTAAATGTTTTAGAATTTTACTTTTAAAGAAATAATAAGAAAGCTTGAAGAAAAAAAATGTCAGTTTCCAACATTTTTACATTGACTCATTATTCATTCTTAAAAAAAGAAATGCATTTCATAATAATTTTGTAAGAATAATATTAAAAAGTATGCGGTAAAAATCATTATTTTCTGAGTTTCACGTTTTAAAAATTTTATAAAATATATAAAGTAATTAATAGTTTATTTAATTATTGACAATAATATGGATTTTAAAATAAAAAGTATTTTTTTACTTTTATAATTGAAGATTTTATTTAAAATTTAAAATCTTAAATTGTATGTCAGATTAGTATTCTCTAACTAATGAAAAAAATATACAATTCAAGTATTAACTTTATAAATTTGTGTATAATGGATAATGAATATGATAAAAGTTGTCTTCTTTTATAGTGTAACATGTATTTAGTATATACATTAATAATTTATCTCAACTCTACTTATACCATTTTTTTTCTTTGGAAAGTGGACAATTTATAAATCAAAACACACTCTAATTCAATCGGTCAATATAATTGAAAATAACTTGAAAGGATTTTTTTTATTAAATTCTTCATATTTTAAAAAAATGTCAAATATTTTTAATTAATATACTGAAACGATAATTTAATATTTTATATATATTTTTTGAAATCTCCTTAGGGCATGTTCATAGTATTAGACTATATATCGAAGATGATTGTTTTCCATATTTATGAGGAAACACTTTTTTATAAGCAAACAGGTTTACTGATGAAAATATAAACAGGGACAAAAGTGTTAAGCCATGAAAAATATAATCATTAGTAATAAAAATGAAAAATTTAACGAAAATTCTCTAATGTTAAAATTAAAAGTTAAGTTGATTATTTATGGGTTGGTTTACTTTTCATTATAAAATAATTTAAAAGGTTGCTATGGTAATAGCCTTTTATGATAAAAAAAAAAATACAATAGTGACATGAAAAGTGGCAAGTCTTCTAATTAAGGTGATGTCCCTTCTCGACCTTCATCCAACATTTCCATTCCCAATTACTGAAAATCATTCTTAATGAGAACACTACTTGGAATTCCACCCATTATTCATATTCCAATGTTGTGTAGCCCTCTTCTAAGGTGTGAACTCAGGTGGGACAGACACTTATCCCAAGACAAATAATATGATCATTGACATCCATTATATAATACCAATAAGCAAACACCATCATTAGCACCCACATTTGCATTCATTCTCCCTTTCTAGTTACAATCTAAACCACTCTTGTATTGTTTTGATTTCACTTCTCCACATGTTCAATATTCTGTCTACTTTTTCATGTCTATTCTTTGGGAGAATATGCGTGTCATTTTACCAGCATTGGATTCTCTTACATCTCATGAAGAAGAAAATTCCCCGCACTTTTTTTCTTTTAATTTGTTTACAAAAGCTAAGGACTATGTTTAATGTAATAATAAAACTGACTGAATTAACTTAAAAAGTAATTAAATCTAAATTATGTTTAAAATTTAGTTAAATTAAGATGTGTGAGGTATGTGATTTAATTTTAAAATTTAATTAAGAATAATAGTTGTATTTTAATTGAGGGTGAAAATAGTAAGTATTGAGGGGTGTAGAAAGCATAACAATTGGGATCGAGTTTTTGTTGGGTGTTAATGTTGGGCATGAACAGATTTTTTACATAAAAAACAGAAGGTAAAAAAAAGTGAGGGAAGTGCATTGCACAAGCAAGGGGTGTAAGAGATAAAAGTTTTCCTCTTTGTATTATTAAAACAAAAGCTCCTTATAGAACAATTTTGAGCATTACTATAGAGAAACATCTCTATATAAATTGTCTTGGTGTGAGTTGTGATGGAAGAAGTGAATTTCTTGAAGCATGTGATATGTTTGAGGATCTTACTAGACTCTTATAAGGTAAAAGCAGTTTCACAATAGAAACTGCAAAGAATGTATATGAGATCAAAAGCTTTGTTGGTTTAACTAACCACTATGAAGGTTCATTGATAAAAAATAGTGTCATATTCTCATTATTTTTTTTCTATTTTTCACTTTTTAAAATGTATGAGATCAGAAAGAAAAGAAAGACTTAGATATTTTTTAATTAATTTTATTTATTTTTGTTTTTAAATTTTAAATTAATATTTATGAATATTATCAGAAAAATAAAAAATACAAGTATTTAATAATAGGAATAAAAATTGATTGTGTAAATTATTTGTAATTTTCTATTTACGTAAGCAATCTTTTATTGGTATTTGAACACTAAAAAACACATTAATTTTTTTTCCTAATAAAATAACGGCATATTTTCTATTTGTTTGATAAGAATTCACATCTCTTCTACTTTTAGGAATTAACATTTATCTCCTTTATATTTTTAAAAATGTGATAAATAATTTTTTATCTTTTTTAAAAATATCATATTTAAAAAAGTGATAATTAATTTTGTATCTTATTTAAAAATATCATATTGACTAACATAAATAAATACCATTCTAATATAAATAAAAATAAAAATTTAATTTATTTAAACTTTATATTCTTTTATCCACTAAGATTTATTTTTGAGTTCTTACAAAAGAATGACAAAATCAATTTTCAGATACAAAGTAAATTTACTCCTAAAGAAATACAAATATTTTTTTAAATAAATAAAGTACACTTTTTCATGCTTTCATTGTGATGTGTCTATATTGTAATGTTCAAAGGTTTTGATTATTATTTTTAAATTAAATTTTCATTTAACTTTTAAATGTTTTACATATTTTTATAAATAGAATAATAATAAGTTCTATCATATAGTTAAAGATAATTAAATAGAATAAGATATAAATTTCCCTTGTTTATATATTTTTTAAATAGTAAAAGATTGAAAGAATTACATATATGATATTTTATTAACATGAGGAGGCGACACAATTACAGTATTCAATCATATGGTTGGCAAGGAAACTAGAGAAAGATAACTATTTCAATGTTCATCTTTTCTGTACAGAGTATTTTTCTGTCCTCTTTTACTTACTTGTTTTTGAAAAGAAAAATGTATTTTTATTTATCATCTAACTTCAAAAAACACCGATACCCTTACTTATTTTTAAATTTATAAAATAATATTTAAAATTTATGAATAAAATATTGCTTATCTTTTTAATAGAATAAAGTTATTTTTAGTCTACCAAATGTGATATAAATTTATTTTGATCTTCTAACAAAAAATTAGTATTTTAGTCTTCTAATTTAAAAATAGTTTTATTCTTAATTCAATATGCTAAATAAGTACTTAAAAAAATACATAATATATATACGTTTAACAATAAAAAATGTAATATCAAAGTTAAATATTAGGTAGAAAAAAATAGTTGACAGCGGTAATCTATTAATCAATTAATGAATTCTCCAATCGTGCTTGAGTGGCAGTTCTAAAATATTTTTTTAATTATAAAAACTTAAAATAAAAACAATTATCTCAAATTTAAAAGTTTAAAAAGTATTCATTTTAATATATATATATATATATATATATATATATATATATATATATATATATATATATATATTATCATTTGGTAATATATCTATGTGGCCTTCAATTGAATCTCCAACAAGTTGAATAAAGAAATAATGTATTATTTTTGTATTCTTACCCCATCTGACCTAAGGTTTTGCTAATCTCTCTTACGTACTCTGTGTGCATCATCTTGCTCTGTTTTGGCTGGTAGAAAAAGGTGCAGCTAGCCATTACAAAGTCTTCTGCAGTCGTCTTTTCTGCTTGGGCTGGTATCAAAAAAGTCCAGCTAGCCCTAGCACAAAGTTTTGTATGATTATTTGGGGAATGTTAATTGGTTTACTTTATATTTTTTTAATTCTTTTAATATAGTTCCATGATTTTTAAATTTTGTTTTAATTAAATTTAAAATCATGTAATATGATTTTTTCATTAAATTCGTGGTAACTCTGTGATGATGTGAAAGTCACCGACAAGATGTTTTTGAGGTCAATACTAGAATGAGACATTGTGCATTGTGTGATCTTTCTTTCTCTATACCACTCAATAAAATTGTTTGTCCCTTCTCCAGGTCACATAAACCCTCCCCACATAAGCCCTCTTCGATTTGAACAGTTATGATTCAAAAATCTTTTCCTTGTCATTCATGCTCAAAACACTTAAAAAATCTCGATTTGTTCATGAACACTCTTCGAAAATATCCTTAAACACATGGTTTCAAGCACAAAACAAATAGTTTGGTGAAAGCCATAAGATTTGTATCCAAGTGGATGCAAGTATCTTAGTTGCAACTATATATATTGAAAGAAAAATCACTCACAGTGTTGTGCGTGCGTGCCCGACGATAATATTTATTTTGTCATACTATCTCACTCTAAATAACACCTACAATGAATTTATATTTAAGAATTTTAAGAAAAGATTATATTAATTTTAAGAATTTTGTATTTATAAGATTCATGTTAAAATATTGCTTTTATTAGCAAGAATTTTATTTAAGCAATTTTCATTTCAGATGTTCAAAGACAAAAGCTTTTAAGAAATTAAAATGATTTAAATTATCAATTCTATATTAATAATTTATAATTAAGTAATTTTAAATAAATAAAATGTCTAGTAGTTAATCTATTTTGGAATATTGTTATCTTTTATAAAATTAAATTAATTTTCTTTTTCACGGTTGTAATGATAGATGTAATAAACAGTCAAAGCTCATCATTTCTATCTCGCTTTCATTCTTTCTGTTCAATGATATATCTTAAGTGGGAAATGAAGTTCTCGGAAATTATTAATAATGTAGTGTAATAATAATATTTAAATTAAAAAGAATAATTAAATTTAAATATTTAATTCTATATAGTTAGTATTAATATTCAATATATTATTACTTCATTTAAACAGAATCAAACAATAAAATTTTACAGATAAGATTAGCTAACTAAAGTTTGAACTTTTCTTTTTGTCCAAAAGCAAAAGTATCCCAACGTTTTTCACACTGTGTGTAGTTTAGTTAGAAAGAAAAATAATTAATTTAAGTTTTAGAACATGCAAGATTATTCAGCTGTTTTTATTTTTTAACTACTGTCAAAAGTGATATCGACTTGTGTCATGAAGTATGAACTGTAGTTAAATTCATCCTTTGCCCTTTATTTATGGTTTCTTTTATGAAAAAGGAAGTTTCTTTCAGTGACCCCATTCTATGTGATATTATAATTTAAGAAACACATTTTATATTACATATTATGATTGAACATAAGGAATCTTCTTTTAGTCTAAAAGCATTTTTTTTTAAAAATAGTAAAAAAAGGTACTTTTAAAAGTTCTAAATAAAGTTATTAAGAAATTTTATTAAACAATCACATCCATGTCATTGTTTTTATTATTTATATCTATAAATTAATTATTTTATATTTGAACAATTTCGTTTATTTTAATAATAAGAAAATTGTAAAGATTCATTGTTTTAAGTAATAATTGTAAAAGAGATTTAAGGTAATAAGAGTTTTATTTATAAATTATTATATCTTTGTGGAGTATACGGGATGATGATTGTATTAAATTTTTAATTGTAATTGACATTTTTAATAGTCTTTCATATATGTTAGGTATAAATATCTGTTATATAGATTAAGTGTTAGTCTCTCTTGCATCGGTTAGATATTAGTTTCTCTCGTATAATTTAGGTATTATTTTTTCTTGAGACTTTTATATATATGTAGGACGGTAGTTTATATGTTTATAGAGACGAGAAATCAATATATTTATATGTATTTTATGATTTAAATTTATGTTAGTTTATCCTTATTTATTATTTTATTGTGTGATCACAGTTATGATTATATTTAATACCAGAATAGATAAAGTTATATGTTTAGTAATATAAATACTTGAGAAAATTTATTATTAAAAAAAGGCATTTTATATATGGTTATGTTTTGTAAAACTCAATTGATTTAGGTAATGCAAATGTATTAAGTATATTATGCTAACTATATGCATGAGTGGTATAATTATATGGATAAATACTACAAATAAAACAGATTAAAATCTTAAAAATTTAAAGTAACTGATCTATACACCACAAATTTTGATTAAATCATGCATGAATTTTTTATAGTTATAAGTAGTGCTTTACTAATCTTATGAGCTACTTGCAACTTGTAAGATAGCTTAATGTCATACCAAAAACAAAAGGTGTACTTCTTTGTTGTGAGTATAATAAACATAAACTTTTCTTGGTGCATTAATTATTGATTTTACTTTATACATTTAATTTAATTTATTGTCAAGTGTATGATAAAACACTGATTCATCCATACCAAAATGATACATTCATGCTCCTCTTAATAGCATAGAATCACACTGATGGAAAAATAATTTTGGAAAAATAATTTTTGAACGAGGAGTGATGTGATTAGGTATAAGTTCTATTTAAATTATTTAGTTACACACATAATTTTAAAATAGATATTAAAATAAAATATTTCTACTAATTAATTAAGTAATAAAACTACTTTCATTAATATATAGAACTACATATTTCTTTATTTCTTTATGTAAACATGTTCTAAGTATTTATAAATTTATTATGTTTTTAATTGATATAAATATTTTATTTTAGTTTTCATGTTATAAAGAGTGATAATATATTGAAACTACAAAAATTAACCTAGCAATTACATTTTCTATCATAAAAGTGGACATCCACCAAGGTTGGTAGAAAAAGTGATGGGGACTTTCAGCACTAGTGAAATAAAGTATGTCCAGTGGTATTGGAATTGTGAAAGTACCCATCACCCAAACTCTAGTACTTCTCTTCTGCTATAAATACTCTTTGCTGCAACTGCCATATACACACATTTCTCATCCCATTGGAGTGTCAAATATGGTTTCTTTAAGACCATGTCTTCTTTTCATTCTTCTCTGCCTTGACACAATTAAACATGCACATTCCAACAATGATAGGAAGGCAAATACTCACTTATATTTTATATATCATTTTTAGTATCTATCTAGTTTAGTAATAAGATGTGGTGCCTAGATTTCAACTCTTCCTTTAATTTAATGTATCATTTTTCTTCACACAGACTTACATTGTCTACATGGGTGATCATCCTAAGGGCATGGACCTCACTTCTGTTCCTTCTCTTCATACCACCATGGCTCAAAATGTCCTTGGGAGGTTCAACATATATATATGTCTATTTTCTAATCCTCTTTTGATGATGATATTCTTGTTTATGTGAAAACCTTCTTGCTTCCAGCGATTTCAAACCCGAAGCTGTACTCCACAGCTACAAAAACTTTAATGCATTCGTGATGAAGTTAACGAAAGAGGAGGCTAAAAGAATGGCAGGTGCTATAATCTCCTTTCCACCCCTCTATAATTCGTGATTAATTTATGTTCATGGAAGGTAAAGCACAGTGTTACTTTGGAATTGCAACAGAAATGGAGAACGTTGTATCTGTTTTCCCAAACGCCAAGCATCGTCTTCACACAACAAGGTCGTGGAACTTCTTAGGATTGCCCCTGAATACTAATAGAGAAACCTCAGAGAGTGACATAATTGTGGGAGTAATAGACACTGGTATTTGGCCCGAGTCTGAGAGCTTCAGTGACAAAGGGTTTGGTCCTCCTCCAACCAAATGGAAAGGATCATGTCATAACTTTACCTGCAACAAGTAATCATTTATTCTATACACTTGCTTTCTTTTCTCTTTCTCATTTTCTACTATATTTCTCTCTCTTTTCTTCATATCTCACTTCTCATATTTTTTCTTTTCTTTTTTATTTATCTCTTCTTCCAACCTTTCTTTTCTTATTTATGTATTTTTAATTCCTAACACCACTTTCAAGACAATCCGATGCTTACTTTGTAAAAAAGTAGATTCCTTATTAAGTGAGTGAATACTTTTATCCAGCAAAATAATTGGCGCAAAGTACTTTAATCTGGAGCGTGAGTTTGCCAAAGATGATATCTTATCTCCAAGAGATGGTCATGGTCATGGATCACATTGTGCATCCACAGTTGCTGGAAACTCAGTTAACTCAGTAAGTGTATTTGGCTTAGCCTCAGGGACTGCCCGTGGGGGAGTTCCATCTGCCCGAATTGCAGTGTACAAAGTATGCTGGAAGACAGGAAGTTGTGGCGATGCTGACACCCTTGCAGCGTTTGACGAAGCTATTAGTGATGGAGTAGACATCATTTCTATTTCAACTGGACTCGGAGAGATAGTCCACTTTCCTTATTTTAGAGATTCAAATAATATAGGAAGTTTTCATGCAATGAAAAAAGGGATACTAACCTCAAATTCTGCCAACAATTTGGGTCCAAGTCTTTCCTCAATGACTAATTATCCACCATGGTTACTTTCTGTGGCTGCTAGCACTTTCGACAGAAAGATTGTCACCAAGGTGAAGTTGGGCAGTGGGGCAGTTTACGAGGTATCATTCTGCAATAATTTTAACGGAATTGATCTTAACTTTGAAATATTCAAATAAAGGCTTAGTTTTATTGAAGAGTGTGACTATTTATATGTGCAGGGGGTCTCAATCAACACATTTGATCTTAAGGGAAAACCGTATCCACTAGTATATGGTGGAGATATACCTAACATTGCTGGTGGACATAACAGCTCCACATCCAGGTATCAGCAAATGAATTCTAAGACAGTGTTGTTTCTTTAAGGAAAATAGAGAAATTGGACTTCAATTTGATACGTTATCAATTGGCCAGGTATTGTGAAAAGGACTCTTTGGATAAACATTCAGTGAAGGGAAAGATTGTTCTGTGTGAAAGCATTCAGAGTCCTACAAGTGTAGGGTTTTTATCTGGGGCAGTTGGTGTTATATTTGGAAATAATTACCCTAAAGATTTGCCCGGAGCATACGCCTTGCCTGCTTTGCAGGTTACTCTGTGGGATCTAAGACTCATACATTCTTATTTAACTTCAATCGGGTATTCTTCTTCACTCTCAGACAAATATATATATCTTTTTATTTTTAAATTGGTTCAAAGTTTCACTACATTCAACGTTTTAGATAATTCAACAAAAAAGGTTCATGGGTTATCCACTGGAGTCACTTTAGTTGTTAAAGAAGTAAAATATGAGATAAAGAAAAGTGTGAACTTTAACGATACATTATTCCTTTCTCTTTTGGTGGAATCTTCCTTGACATTTCCCATTTCTATCAGTTATCAATCCTCCCTAACTTTTTTTTTTTCTAAGAAAAAGGTTTAACTGTACTTGTAATCTGTGTTTGTTTAGATGTTGATAGAAATAAATAGATATACTATAAAGGTTATTGAAAAAAA
>Ga0209489_107056_pt1 | contig 17262 bp, 3 predicted proteins | sample SiratrowhiteBW_FD_187527 | JGI IMG/M metagenome (GOLD analysis project Ga0209489, IMG submission 187527) | Root nodule microbial communities of legume samples collected from California, USA - Siratro white BW (SPAdes) (version 2) | ecosystem: Host-associated > Plants > Roots > Nodule | place: USA... | reverse complement strand
CATACATTTGGGATAATGTATGAGTTGTGCTTGTTTGTGTACATTAAGTATAGCACGCCTATGTTTAACAGAGATCCTCAAGCTTCACTGATGATCTAAGTCACATAGACTAAGATATCAGGTGGTAAGAAGCTGTGAAGGAGTTCATACACACCGGGACCGCTGGTGAAACTCGGTATTGGATGTTTGAGCTTACTCTGATCCTTTCTCTTAGATTCGAATGGCAGTCTAAGTCTTGGGTATTGGATTAGTCCTTTCTCTTAGATTCGAATGACAGTCTAAGTCTTGGGTATTGGATTAGTCCTTTCTCTTAGATTCGCTGGTAATCTAAGTCTTGGGTATTAGATTGATCCTTTCTCTTAGAATTGCTGAATCTAAGTCTTGGGTATTGGATTAGATGTTAGTCTCTGGTAGGGGCATACTTAATGGGTTTTCAGGAAGACGATAGGTCAATGTGTGGCCTATATATGTGATATGGTCTATGTGTGGCTGATATGTATTGATGTGGTTCATGTGAAATCTTTATGTATGACGTTTGACATGAGTACTTGAAATAAAAACGGAAAACTTGTATTGAAACTTGATATGTTAGACTTTAAAGAAATTCTTATGACTGAGATATTCTATTCTATTTATGTATATTTAGTATTGAAACTTATATGTTAATCTTTTAAGAAATTCTTATGAATAACTAATTTGATTTACTCTTTTTGCGTGTATTGATTATATTATAAAATTTTATTTTCACTAGCTTACCCTTACTTTTCTTGTTATTTTGTAAACTGCGATGATTGTATTATGTACATGAGTAGATATAAATGCAAATGCAGAAGTATGTGGAAGAGTGTAGACTTTATTTTTGAAAATTTGATTCTTTTTGTTAGATTCACTATATGTTAAACAATATACATTTTTAGGATGTTACACTTTAGAGATTATTTTTCTACCAAAATAAAAAGACTTTAAAATATACTTACTTTTATACATTCAATTCATCAAATACTTTTTAAGATCTCACTCTTCATATTAATAGAAGGAAATAAAAAATATAATAATTTTTCTTTACTTTAATATAATATCGATAAGATTTCATATTTAATTGTTTTCATTTCTACATTATAGTATATATTAAATAAAGATAAAAGATAAACTCTTTTCTTTTTCTAACCTGTTATGCTTAGACTATTAAAGACTGTATTATCTAGACTGTTGTTGTCAGATTGTAGTGGAATAACTTTAAAACAATAATAATTACTTTTATCTAATATTATTATTTATGTTATTGAAATATATTTTTAAATTAATTTTAATTGCACTTATTTATCATAATTTTTAAATTTATATATAAGAGTATCTTTTAAGTAATAATAAATTAGTGTAGTAAAATTTGCATACATTTAATTATATTAAACATTATATATTTTTACTTATATCTAAAGAGAGAGGAACTACTTTTTTTTTTTTTTACTCTTACATTGTGTTTGGTTCTACATACGGATACTCAAGGGTGATTTGCCACTAAAGTTGAATTTCCAACAAATAAAAAATTAATAAAATACAATTATGGAAAAAAATATTTGATACGGACTTTCTTCACTTCCCATAGAGGATTTGCCAAAAAAAGTTACTTTTTATTATATTTCTATGTAATTAATATAATTAATAGTCATTAGTAATAATTATTAATGTAATAATAAAATTAATATAATTATAAAATAATAATAATAATAAGAAATTATAAATTATAAAATAATAATTAAAAAATATAACATTAATAATAGAAATTATAAATAATAATAAAATCATAAATAATAATTATAATAATAAAAAATAATAAAACATTAAATTGATAATAAAAAATAATAAAATCAAAATTATGATAATAATTAAAATAAATTTATAAAATAATAATTGATATTTTTATGATTCTACCAATTAAAATAATAATAATTTATCAACAACATAAATTAATTAATTAAATTTAATTTTAAATTAATTTTAATTATAATTTTTTCTTTTAAAAAAATTAGTTTATCAATTATATCTATCACATTATTCAAAAAATTTCTCTTCAAATCTTATCATCTTTCTTTTAATCCAAACAATCAAACTTCTTTTCATATACTTTTAATTCAAATTAATTCAAATTCAATATCTCAAATATATTTCCTAATCTTAACAAACCCTTTTATAAGAGCTATTATATCTTATGATTTAATGTAACTTTTGTATGCATCTTATTATATCAGTACTTTTTCTGGTGGCCTATGACGTGGGGTTTGATAGACTCTAATTATGCTCCTTTCATAATTCACATAACCACATTCTTAGTGTCTCACAACCATTTTCGATCCCCGCAAGAGCACTGTTTTAATGCAATTTCATTTTGTATTCATCATAACAGACAAGTTTTCTTATCACAAAAATAAAAATAGGTAAATTGTGTCTACCGGATCTCAAACGACAAATTCGAATGGTAAGAAAATGATATCCTAAGTGGTGGTTAATTTTAATGAAAAAGATATAATAGAAATCTCAGTTAAAAAAAAAAAGTCTTAAGACAATGTACTAATTTGATGTATTAATTAATTAGGTATTCTCAGGTATAGACAGATAACATAATTAATTTATTTAATATTTAATCTGAATTCTCACTCAATAAAATAATTAATAATTAATTAATTAAGTGTATGAATTTTTACGTTATACTTGTTAAATAATTAACTAATTTTATGTATTAATTTGATAGTATTTTTTTATTGTCAAATTCTTAATTAGGTGCATTAATTCTCACCCATATACTAGTAATTAATTAATTTTGTGTCTATTGAAATGATACCATGGTTTTTATTCTATTTTTTCACTAGAACTGTGTCATGTACAATTTTAATTGTGTCACGTACAATTTTGATTAAAATTAATTAAAATCATCTTTTTGATTTCTTTTTTTCTTTAGTGTCCATTGAAATTCATCTCCTTGTCTTATGATTTTTTTCATATGAATACCACCATGATTCCATTTATCCAGTATAATATTGTTACGTACAATTTTGAATAAAATTAATTAAAATAATCTCTTTGATTTCTTTTTTCTTTAGTGTTTATTGAAATTCATCTCTTGTATTATGATTTCTTCGTATGAATATCACCATGACATAATCTACTCATAAAGAGAAATTTATTGAAGTTAATGGAATATTAGTATTCTTATTAATGCGTGAATTCAAATTATAACCACCATGATTGTCACATTTAAAACTCTTTTAAAAGGATTCCTGGCCTAGATTATGAATAATATAAAGAATGGCTTACATAGGTAAGGGTCACATAAAAAACGTGCATGACATGATAGTGTATAATGTGTATAATAAAAAAATATGTTTGTCTTTGCATAAGTGTCAACTTGTCTTTCCGTAATATCCCAATATATCTCTTCTAAATTGGTGTTTTGAAATCTCATCAAATGTTGTATCCAAACAAATTTAATCCTCTAAATCTTTGTTATACTCTATAATAAATAACTTCATCCAAACAATATATTAAAGAGGGGTATAGTATATTAGAACTTACCTTTTTTTTTTCTTATTATTATGTTTCTCTCTCTATTTTTCTAATTTATTTTTGTTTAAAAAAATAGTTATTTTTTTATCTAATTTTTAAAAATTTTAATAATAAATTTATTAATTATTTTATTTTATATATTTTTTTCTATAATATATAAAAATATATATATATATATATATATATATATATATATATATTATATAAGGACAAAAGGTAAATAAGTTTATAATAGACCACTCTATAATCAGACTATCTTTCTAGACTATTGTGTGCTTCTAGAATGTATTTTTCAATATTATTGTGTTATAGATTGTGTTGAGACTGTTGTGTAGAGCATGTTGTGCTGAGACTATTGTGATCAAACTGTAATTATGTTACTTTACAACAATAATAATTACTTTTATTTAACAGTATTAGTTGATATTTAAATATTTTTTAAATTAACATTAATTATATTTATTCGTCGCAATTTTGAAATTTATTTATATTTATTTATTTAAAATTCTAGTAATTATTATTGTAATTAAGGAATTGAAATATATATATATATATATATATTTTTTATTTTTTAATGATATATATATATATATATATATATATATATATATATATATATATATATATATATATATATATATTAAAAGGAAAAAAATTACATGGTTTCATATCCTGTCTTTCTATATTACTATGCTTCTATAATGTTATGCTGAGACTATTGTGTAGATTTAGAGGTTTTATGTAACTTTACAATAATAATTACTTTTATTTAACCTTGTTATTTATGTTATTAAAATATATTTTTTCAATTAATCTTAATTATATTTATTGACCACAATTTTTAATTTATAAATAAGATTATTTTTTAATCAATAATATTTAATAAATTAATATGGTTAAATTTAAGTAATCCATTTTAGAAAAATAAAGAGAGACTACAACACTATTTCTTCTCCTCCTTTAAAAATAAGAAATGAAATCATACATACACATAGCCATTATTTACACTTTCAAACTCCATGTATGTTAAAAAAAAAACCTTGTAATATGATACTAGGTGGACAACAGGTCAACCACAAACAATAATTGAATAAACCACAAACCACAATCAATCACTGGTATTAGTTAACTGACAGAGAACATAGATGTGTGTCAATCCAACTTCAGTGTAGATACCAACTTTTGTCATCACACGCACTATTCTTCTTTTCTTTCGCTTTTTCTATGCTTCAAATAACATCTAAGTGAAGCCTTACCTTACCAATGAAACACCTACACAAATAATTTAGTTTAACAGTATTAATCATAGCTTTCCAGAGTTTAAACGTTTTAAGCAATAAATGTGTGGTGTCCTTGAAACTTCAATTTTATATTGCACACCTTTTCCTAATTTCCTCCTTCTATACGTTAATTACTCAAATTTTATTTTGTGTCAGCCAGTGATCTCATTCCACCACTGAAGATTGTGCTTCTGGGACTCATTACTCAGCTAGTTTTGGAAGGTTTTTTGATGGTATCACTAGAAAATCAAGAAAGAAAGTTATGCTATGGAAGAATTGCATGGTTCATTTTTCTGTGTTTTGTGATGAGGTTCTTCATAGGCATTATAGGTAAATCTATATCTCATAATCATATTGGTTAGTCAAATTTTAACCACAATTAATGTAATGAAGTGTGATTTTCTTCACAAGAAACTAATGAAGCATGTGGTTCAATGATGGTTTACATTTCTGCAAGGTTAATATAAGTCACTTAACACGGCCCCTATTATCGAATCATAATGAGTTAGCTAATAATATGAATTCACATTTAGTTTAAATTGGGAAGATCTAAAAGTATATATTTCGCTAGTAATAGTTTTCATTTTCATTTATGCATCCAGATTCACAGTCATATAATAACATTCATAAATATACTTTCAGTTTTGATTCCAAAGATAGCCTTAATTTTATCATACCATTTATATTTTGGGCGAAAGGGGTTGAAGGAGTTTGAGAAAGCACGTGGAGGAGGTGACATTAAACATCTTTTTTCAATAACATAAAACTTAAAAGGTAGTTTTATAAAAAATTATTTTATATTTATAATTTCAATCACTTTAAATTGATTTTAATTCTTCATTTAATATTGAACTATTATTTTAAATTTTAGTATAAAGCCATGTTTGTCTCCTTTTCTCATAAGTGTAATATTCATTTTAAAAGTTAAATGTATTTAACTACTTTTAAAAATCTTGATTCTTTTTAATTTGAGATAAAATGGTTCATTTTCATGAACTTAAGGAAAATGTCATTCCATATAAGTTTTTTCTATCTTTAAAGTATTTATTGATTTATTTCTCCATATCAATATATAGGTCAAATATAATTTCATCTCTCTTGTAGTTTAATAATATAATTTTAGAAGAATTATCATGCTTATTCATTATTCATCATACTTTCTGTTTCAAATTTATGATAGCACGATAGAAATTGCTTTCTATACTTAACAAATTTTTCATATATCAATAATGTCTTTACTATTTTTATTTTAAAATTTATTTATTAAATAATTTTTTCTCTCTCACATGCCAAATCATAGATAAATATAACGAAGGAATAACTGTTAATTTTTCTTTTTCTTCATAAATATTAACAAACTTTCTTGATAAATAATAAAAAATAATCTTATAAATATTAATAAATATCTGTATTTTTTTTAAACCAATATTAAATTAGTTATCACAAAACTAAATATTTGAAAATAATTTATTGAACTAAAATTTTAAAATTAATCATATTTAATTATAAATATCTTACTAGAATCCAATATTATTTTTATTATTGTTAAGAAAAAATAAAAATATATCATATTTTTTAAAAGGTAACGTACATGTAATATAGATGTTTTTTTTATATGTGAAAAGAAGAAAAATTATTTAATACATAAATTTTAAAATAAAAATAATAAAGATATTATTGATATATGAAGAATTTATTAAGTATAGAGAATAATTTGTATAGTGGAGAAAGTAACTGCCTAAATTTATTTAAGAGAATTTTCGAATTTATTTAACTAAGACAAATATATCTTTGGTGACTTTTTTAACCGTTTATAACTTTTTGCAATTACAGAGGTGAATTAAGCACAAATCAGATCATTACTCCTATTAATTTTTTTTATATCGATTGTTAAAGAGAATAGTGTATAAAATGATATACATGATTATTCTACCCCAGTAATAGTAAACGAGTGTCTAAATAAAGGGTAAAACACACTTATGACCAAAATTTTTAAAATAACAAAATAGAAACTATCTTTTAAATTTAAAATATTGAATTCAGATATTTGATTAGAATATAAATTAAATTATTCAATAAAATACTAACAAAATGAGTTTATCACAAAATTGGATATGAGATATATAATATCAATTTTAAAAACTAACCAGATGTGATATGTTTTTACATTTACAATAATTTTATAAATTATGTAAAAAGTCTCAATAATTAATGTAAAGAAGTATATAATCTTGACATAATGATCGTGTTTTGAGTCTTGTGGCAGTTAGCATTTGTTAGTCGGCAAAGACATAATCAAGCATTTTGTTTTAGGTACAGCTTACATCACTGCTAATTTTATGGCCTTTTGTTTTATTCTTCAGTTCCGTGTGCAACTTCATCAAACTGTTATGCCAACCAAACACCAAGGAACCTTTTACTTTCATATTTTTAATTAAAATCGATAAATGATTTACAGTTAAATAATTATCATATCATATGGCAACAAATATATATAGTCACAAAATGTTCATATATTAAGGGTATTGTGTTTCATTTACTTCTTTCGCATTGGGTTTAAAAACTTTTTCTAAACATAAAAAAAAAAAAAAAAAAAAAAAAAAAAAAAACCAAGTGGACCTTTTAAATTTTGAAGATATACATACTTTTTTGGTCTTTATTTCTTTAGGTTTTAAAAATAATAGGAACCTCAACGAAAGGTAGTATTCCATGGGATCACATTCAAATTATGTTTTTTTTTTTTTACTAATTTTCATATTCAAACTATTAATCAAAGATGTTACTAAGAAAAGTTTATCATCAAATCATTAAGAAAACTATCTAAAATTTATCCCACAATTAATGTGTTAGTGCAACCTTTTAACCCATTGTCCCCATTATGATTCTATGTTATAAGTTTACTTTTTTAGGGCACAAACTAAAAGGGTGAATTCGTAGTCACTAGAAATTGTTTAATTTATAGTCAGTAGAAATTGTTTAATTTTAATAAAGACCTATTATATGTATCTAGATTAATCAAATTTTAGCCAACGTACTTAAAAACAATAATCATAAAAAAAATTGAAACTAAAACCAAAAATTGTTAAAACTTATATGAAAATCAGAACATATGAAATAAGTAATTTTAACCACTTCAGTCATCACCACGTTTAGTAATCTACATAGCAGTTAATGAGCCACTTAATGAAATTAGTCAACTCAAACAGAAATAAATCTGTTATATAAGGATAATTTTTTTTACTATTGTCCTAAAAAATATTAAAATGTTTTATATGAAAAATATATTCCAATTTAGTGTGTGTATATATTGTGTAAGGGGTCCACTGCTGAAAGGGATAATTAGGTCCATGAAAAACATGATTAGGGAGTGTGACAGTGGGAACATTGCTGTGTACCGAATTCAAACCTTCATTACAACATCTTTGTCCACTGTCTCTACAGTGATGGTATGTTGTGAGAATGGTATTATATGCATTGCATCATGGAGGCAAATATTTTAGGTTTTCCCCAGCCATATTTTTCAACACCACTTTAACTCTGGCCAAGAAAGTCCAGTCAAAAAGAAGAATACCCAACTAACATTTTGTAAATTTGTTGGCCATTGATGATTCATCATAATCATTCATTGGAAAGTGATAAGAGCACCTTCCTCATATCTCAATGCTAGGACTCACTAATGCTTTAGATGAGGATGCACTCTGTTCAAATTTTACCTATATCTGCTCAATGCTACTCAATTCAATCAATAGAGGTCCTCCCTAGGTCTAAGTTTTAACAGTAATCGTTGCTATCCTTTGTGGAAAATCTTGTCCAAGTCCAAAAGTATATGATACAGAAAATGTCATTATGTAAAATCCTATATCTAGAGAGGACAGTTCAGCAAGGAGTTTATGCAATGGTCCTGGAATAACATGAGGAGATTCTAATCCAATCATTCATAGTCATCGATCCATGATAGGAGAGAGATGAGAATTTTATATTTTAAAAAAATAATATGAATAAAAATGATATCTGATATATACAAAATTCCTCACCAAGGTTTGGTTGATTAAAACATCTATTAGCAGTTAAGATATGGTAAAAAATCTAAAACTCATGTGGTTGGCATGAATTAGTTAAACTGCTAGTGTACGAAATGTGAGTTTAATTGTTGTCAGTGTGAATGAAATACAGAAAGCAGGTAAAAGGAACATAAATATTATTTATAAATAAATTGAGACTAGCATACAGAGTGTTTAGGATGGATTTTTTCAGGCTAAATAATGATTTGACAATTTAAAATAATAAATTTCGAAAGCACTAATAATTTTGGACAAAATAGTCAAAAAGGGCAGCAGAAAGTATGTAACTTGTACAGTGACATTCTGGTTGTGACAGACCCTTGAAAGGTACTGGATCAAGAGTTTCAAAAGGTGCCTTTTTGCGTTCAAAGTTCAAACTTTTAGACCACCCCTCTATATCTGTGTGAAGTTCAGTGTTCAGACTACAGAGGAATTTGGAGCCCATCTTATTATTTTCAACCACTCCCTTTTTGTTTTTTCGGCTTCACGTTGACCTAGAGTCTTGCACATTTGTCTGTGGCCTCAAATTTTCTAATCATTTTCGGTGATTACTGTATTCTCACCCATATTTTAAATTTCACAATTCAATTTTTTTCTATGTTTGTGGTTTATTTCTTACATATTTTAATCAATAATTATCTAAAGCACCGCTCTATTTTTTTTTCTCAAATCCTGTAAGGAAGATGATAAATTTTCTTGGATCAATTTTACAAGTATAACATAATTAATAGGTTAAAATGGACTTCATCCTCTTTAACCTTTTAAATGAGATTTAACTATTGTTTTTTCACTTTATAACCAGAAAAATTTGTAATTTCCATCTAAATGTTTAGTTTTCATGTACATTTGACATTTGTTTTTACATGATAAATGTTTTTGTACTATAACTTAGGTTAATATGGTAGGATTAAGATTTAATTGGTTCAAAATAAATTGAATAAACTTGTGCAAAATTAATAATTAAAATAAAAATTTGAAATTCAAAAGTATGAATATAAAAATTGCTGGAAATTAAATAAGAGAATTAAAATCACATATTAATTATTTAAGAAAAAATTGATAAATTGATATAGTAGTTATAAATTCTACTCAAGTGCAACAATACTAAATTTTATCCTAAATTTACATATATAGACATACACACACTTGCACACACTCAACAGTCAAAAATGACTTTTGCAATGATTACATTTTTCACTGTTTATATAAAACCATTATTCAAGAAGAGGAATAAGCTTGATGCAGTTCCATTGTGTTTAAATTTTTTCAAAATTTTTCTGTGCTTCAGAAAGCTCTATTGGGAACATTGTAAGTGTTTTCATAACAAATTAGAAGAGTGCACATAGTGCACATACACCGATAGATGTTGGTCCTCTCTAGTGAGTGACCCAATGATCAAGTTGATTATTAATAAGATAATTTACCTATCTCAGGTAGGAGTGTTTGTTTGACAAAGAATACTCAATTTTATCTAGGAGATTAGGTTTAAAGAATACTCGATTTTAACCATGAGTGAATGTGTTCAAATAATACTCACTTTTAGTTAGGATTGACTGAGTTCAAGAACACTTAATTCTATCTAAGTGGTTAAATTCAAAGAATATTTGATTTTAGCTAGGAGTAGCCAAGTCCAAACAATATTCAAAGGGTTAGTCAATGGCTACATTCCCAAATACTCAAGGGTTAGTTAGAAGTGACTGCATTCCTAAACAATACTCAAGGAGTTAGTCAGGAGTGCTGACTAGGTTTCCAAACAATACTCAAGAGTTAGTTAGGAGTAACTAAGTTGGCAAAACAATATTCCAAGGGTTAATTAAGAGCGGCTACGAGCCCAAATACATTGTGTAACTCAAAGAATACTTTACATCTTATTGTTGTATTAAGGTAAGAGGAAGAGTCATTGTGAAAATTAAGTTTTTGTGAAATTACTTTAAACAAGTGAATCTTTTTAATGAAAAGTTATGTCAAGAGTGAATTAGTAACTGTTTTGGTAAAGAATACTTAGTTTTAGGCACAAGTTATTGAATTCAAAGAATACTCAATTTTAGTCAAGAGTGGTTGCCTTCAAAGAATACTCAGCTTTAGTCAAGAGTGGTTGAGTTTAAATAATAGTTGATTTTAGTGAGGAGTGATTGAGTCCAAATAATACTTAAGAGTTTAGTCAAGAGTAATTAGGTACCCAAAAAATACTCGAGCCCAAAGAATACTCATATTGTATTCACAACATTGAAATTTAATATGTTGATTAAGAATTCAATGTAATATGTTGAGTTAGATGAACCCATATAAAAATATTGTGTATTACTCTTTTCCTTATCTCCTTTACTTTGCATGTTATTGTCGTTTGTATAAACTGTAAGAGGTAAAATCACCGTGAAAATTAAGTTTTTAAAACATCCTTCTCTTAAATAAGTGAATATTACATTTGATGTATATCATAAGATGCAATCCTTATTAAGAAAATCATTAACAAATCACTTGTTATATATAAACTATCATTTGAATCATTAGGCCATATTCACGAAAAGTTTCAAAATAATTATAAAAATACAATTAACCACCTTTTCTTGTGTTTTTCCAATTTTTTACAATTTTTTTTTATTTAGTGTGTAGAGTTGAATATTTAGTGTAAGTTTATTAGTACATTAAATTTGGCTAAATTTAGAGCTTAATGTTTTAAAAGTTTAGTTATAGACTAAATTTTATTAAATTAAACTATAAATACATTTAATTAATCTTATATTGGTTGTAGGCTACATTTGAAGTATGTCTTCCGAAAAAAGCTCACATGACATCTTTTATATGAATTTTTCTCTACATTGTGAAAAGTATTTATAATGTTTTTTTGTAATATTTGTAATAACATTTAATAGTTAGTTGTATAAGTTGGATTCTTTTAAAAGAGAACTAGGGAGAATTGACACTAACAAATCTATATAAAAAATTATAACACAAATTTCAACTTAAGACAATAAGATTAGAGGTTTTTTTATATGTTATTTATCGTGCTTATTTTTATTTAATATGATATTTTCCAATTTATATTTGAATTTTTCACAATCTCTTCTTTAAGTACAAATTTTTTCTTTGTATATTGGAACATTCTCCCTTAATCACCAAGATACATTATTACACCAATAAATCACAAATAACTTTATATAAAAAATTATACCATCCATTTTTAATTTAAAATCTTAAATAAATCCGATTGTAATTTTTCTTTTTATATATCATTTATCTTATTTACATTAAATTGTACAAATGCCTAAAATAATGATTTGAAATTTCTGATCTTCACCTGTGTTTTTGGTGGAGTAGATTAGAAAAAACTCATGGCAGAAAAAATAAATTAGTTTAACGAATACTTTCATTTATAAAATGCATCAACTAAGACAAAATCTAACCCACCTAAAATTTCATGGAAATGATGCCTACCTATAATCATTATCCGAATATTTGAATTTGCAAAGTTAGAAAGTATATCCAACAACTAATGGTCACAAAGAAAAGGAGAGAAAGAAAGGGAAAAAGGAACTGTTTTTCTAGAAAGCAAAGAACGGGAGGTAATGTTTTTGCGAATATATTCTATTTTAGACGTGTCGTGTATAAATGTTTGCATTACTGAAGTTGAAATTCTTTGGAGATTTTTACTAAATATAAAGCTAAAACTGTAAGTTTCATATCTTTTTACCAAGGTGGAATTCCGTGTCTGTATGAAAGTAACAATACAATTGTCCTTGCATATCCTTTTCTGGGTGTGGACCAAATCTACAGGCTCAAGCACAAAGGTCATCCCTGTTGCCCTCCCATTCTTCCAATCTTAGGCAAATAATTGACACTCTATTGTCCACTCAGCAGTTGGGAATTCATTATCTCTGTCTCTAACTTAATTCAGTCAAACATGCACGAAATAATGATTAAGAAAAGGCAAACCCTGAAAAGCATTTTAAGATTAAGGTTGAAATTTTAAAAGTATTTTTTTTTATAAAATATGTAATTTACAGATTAATAAGACACTAAAAGGTAGTTTATTCATGTTTACCTGAATTCCATAATTAAGATATTTAGTTTGGATATAGAATACTATCATGTTATCTCATAGAATAATACTAATTAAGTACTATCTAGAATTTCTATATACTTCTTGGTTGAAAGAAAGAAATATAATATTTGTTTTATCTCATGAAGCATTTCTTATTATATGAGAGAGAAAAAAAAATTATTTGTTGGGAAGTGAAATTTTAGATTCTGTTTACTACAGATTCGAACATAAAATTCCAGTAGGAATAGGATCTTCTTGAAGCTAAATATCCATGCAAGGCATAACCACTGATCTTGCCCGAAAAAAAACCTTGAAAGAGAGAACACAGCAGAAGAGGAGATCCAAGTATCCATGCTCCTTCATTCACAGCTTAAACTAAAAAAATAGGAAAATAACAAATCATGCCATAGCCATGCTACATTTTGAACTGGTGTGTTCATGTGTTTCCCTCTTCCTTCACTTTCTCCACGTCTCAAAATAACTCCCATAATCACACGCAATACGAAAACAACCATGCTTCACCATAGCCAGCGACTACTTTTCTTTCTGCTTCTCTTTCTCTCTCTAAACCTCACTCTATCTCTAAACCAAGACGGTCTCTTCCTCCTCCAGGCCAAGCTCCAACTCTCCGACCCCACAAACGCCCTCTCCGATTGGAACCACCGTGACGCCACCCCATGCAACTGGACCACCGTCACATGCCACGCCGCCACCGGTGCCGTCGCCTCCCTCAACCTCTACAACTTCCAGCTCTCCGGCCCCGTCCCCGCCGCCGCCCTCTGTCGCCTTCCCTCCCTCGCCAACCTCTCCATGGCCAACAACAACCTCAACGGCACCCTTCCCGCCACCGCGTTCTCCACCTGCGCCGCCCTCCGACACCTCGACCTCTCCCAGAATCTCATCTCCGGCCCCATCCCCGACTCCCTCGCCCTACTCCCCGCACTAGAAACCCTCGACCTCTCCTCTAACAACTTCTCCGGCGAGATTCCGGCGAGCTTCGGCCAGTTCCGCCAACTCCAAAGCCTCTCCCTCGTCAGCAACCTCCTGAACGGAACCATTCCCTCTTCCCTCGGCAACGTTTCCACGCTTAGAACGCTTCATCTCGCTTACAACGTTTTCTTCAACGCAGGTCCGATTCCTCCTTCTTTGGGGAACCTCACGAATCTCGAGGACCTCTGGCTGGCAGGGTGCAACCTTGTGGGCCGCATTCCACCTTCTCTGGGAAACTTGACAAAGCTTACAAACCTCGACTTGTCCATGAACAATCTCGTCGGAAACATACCTGAACAACTCGTGTCGGGTTTGCGCAGCATTGTACAAATCGAACTCTATGAGAACGCGCTCTCCGGCGCGTTGCCACGCGCCGCTTTCTCCAACCTTACTAACTTGGAACGATTCGATGCCTCCACGAACGAGTTGAGTGGTACGATTCCGGACGAGTTGTGCAGATTGAAGAAACTCGGGTCGCTCAACCTGTTCGCTAATAAACTCGAGGGGACTTTGCCGGAGAGTATAGTGAACTCGGAGAACTTGTACGAGTTGAAGTTGTTCAACAACTCCCTCACTGGGTCGTTGCCTAGTGGGTTGGGTAGAAACTCAAAGTTGCAGAGTTTCGACGTTTCGTTTAATAGATTCTCCGGCGAGGTTCCGGCGAGATTGTGCGGCGGGGGAGCGTTGGAGGAGCTGATTCTGATTTACAATTCTTTTTCCGGGACGATCCCGGAGAGTCTCGGGGAATGCAAAAGTTTGAGAAGGGTTCGGCTTAGGAACAATAACCTTTCTGGGGTTGTGCCGGAGGGGTTATGGGGTTTGCCCCATTTGTATTTGTTGGAGCTTGTTGAGAACTCTCTTTCTGGGTCGATTTCTAATGGGATTTCCGGAGCGCGGAACTTGTCAATTTTGTTAATTTCGGGAAATAATTTTTCTGGGTCGATTCCTGAGGAGATTGGTGAATTGGCTAATCTTGGAGAGTTTATTGCGAGTAATAATAGTCTTACTGGTCGGATTCCGACAAGTGTGGGTGGGTTGAGTCAGTTGGATAGGCTTGTCCTCAGAGACAATCAGCTTTCTGGAGAGATTCCTGCTGGTGTCGGTGGTTGGAAGAAGCTCAATGAACTTGACTTGGCGAATAATAGGTTGTATGGGAGTATTCCTAAGGAGTTATTGGACTTGTCTGGGCTTAATTATCTTGATCTTTCTAGTAATCGGTTATCTGGTGTAATTCCAACTGAGCTGCAGAATTTGAAGCTGAACTTGTTGAATTTGTCGAACAATCAGTTTTCTGGGGAGATTCCTCCTCTTTATGCCAATGAGAATTATAGAAAGAGTTTTCTTGGGAATCCGGGTCTGTGCAGTTCTCTCTCTGGTGTGTGTCCAAGCGTGGATGAGAACGAGGATAAGAGCAGGAAATACGAGTGGATTTTCCGGTTCATATTTGTGCTTGCTGGGATTGTGTTAATAGTTGGGGTGTCTTGGTTCTACTACAAATTCCGGGACTTCAAGAAGATGAAAAAGGGGTTTCACATTTCAAAGTGGAGGTCGTTTCATAAGCTGGGGTTTAGTGAGTTTGAGGTTGTTAAATTTCTAAGTGAGGACAATGTCATAGGGAGTGGAGCATCTGGGAAGGTCTACAAAGTTGCGCTGAGCAATGGTGAGGTGGTGGCTGTGAAGAAATTGTTCGGAGCACCGAACATGGTACATGGATCTGTTGATTCTGAGAAGGATGGATTTGAAGTTGAGGTTGAAACACTCGGTAAGATTCGGCACAAGAATATTGTGAGATTATGGTGTTGCTGCAACAGTAGAGATAGCAAGCTCTTGGTTTATGAGTATATGCCAAATGGGAGCCTAGCTGATTTGCTGCATAGTAGCAAGAAAGGCTTGCTGGATTGGCCCACGAGATACAAAATTGCTATCGATGCTGCTGAGGGGCTCTCATATTTGCATCATGATTGTGTCCCCCCTATTGTTCATAGGGATGTCAAATCTAGCAATATCTTACTAGATGATGAATTTGGAGCAAAAGTAGCCGATTTTGGAGTGGCCAAAATCGTGAAGGGAGCCAACCAAGGTGCAGAATCCATGTCTGTGATTGCTGGATCTTATGGTTACATCGCACCAGGTACAACCTTAAACTTGTATTATGTGTTCATTTATATGCATATTTAAGTATCTGCATAGATTTAATTGGATTTGGTGGTTAAATTTTTTGCAGAATATGGTTATACTCTTCGGGTGAATGAAAAGAGTGACATATATAGTTTTGGTGTGGTAATCTTGGAGTTGGTAACTGGGAAGCCCCCTCTTGATCCAGAGTATGGGGAAAAGGATCTTGTGAAATGGGTTTACTCTACATTGGATCAAAAAGGACAAGATGAGGTGATTGATCCCACTTTAGATACTGAATATAGGGAAGAAATGAGGCAGGTACTGAGCATAGGGCTTTTTTGCACTACCTCTCTTCCTATAACCCGTCCTTCAATGCGCAGAGTGGTGAAAATGCTGAAGGAAGTAACTGCACCTGTACTTCCCAAATCCTTAAGTGGAAAACTCTCTCCTTATTTTCAAGAAGAGGCCTCTGATACTGATCATCAGGGAAGCTTAGTTTGAGCTTCATAATCAAAATAATCAGCTTTAATTTTCTCTTCAGCTTTGGCTAATTGGTATTAAAAGTTAGTTTTTGTTTGGGCAATAGTTCTTGAAACAACAACTGTAGGAAATGCCAACAAACTCTCTAATTGCAATCGTATTATCTTCTTAAATTCCAGCTAAAAATGGTATATGATATTCTCACTAGAATATATTATCTTCTACTTTGCATTAAACTGTAATATAATATTTTTGCAGGAAATTCTTCTATGCCCATCTTTATCTCTCCATGTCTAGTTGCTTTGCCTGTTTATTTATTTCTGTTGGCCTACTCATTAATAGCACTGCCAATTTGCAATAGAAATGGCCAAATATCCAACCCTCATTCCTATAGTATTGACTCTGCAGATGATATCAATACTTGTGTACAAAATTTAAGAAAAATATTAGAAAGATATTTTCTGTCACATTCTTTCAATATATTTTAATTAAAGTCGATTAGAAATCAAAGGAGTTTGATGAATCTTCTATTCAATGAAGTTACTTTTTGATTTTATAATTTTGAATAGATTTTAATCCACGACAGAGAATAAAAAAAAAATAGATACAGTTGTTATAAGACACAAATATATTAGAAAAAAGTATTAAAAATATATTGTTATCATTCCTTAAAATTTAAATATTGTTTTTTTTTTTTTTTTTTTTTTTATTTTTTTTATTTTTTTTTTTT